>BNJV01001250.1_pt1 | contig 212197 bp, 340 predicted proteins | sample 8540591 | NCBI WGS metagenome assembly BNJV01 (sample SAMD00202457, study PRJDB9452) | human saliva metagenome | host: Homo sapiens
TAGAAAGCCTTTCACGTAAAAATTATAGTCAAATTCTTAAGTAAATCATATGGAAGACTGTATTAAAAGAAAATTTTGAGCGCAAGTTGTTTTAATTCATTTAGTAGCAGATAGATCAAAATTATTTATATATTTTTATTTTCAGTTTTATATCATTTTTCTTTTATATTATATGTTTTTATCTTTAATTGTTTTCAAAGTCCTGCTCGAATACGATTGTAAATCGTTCTTCGTGAAACATCGACTTTCCATATAATCTTTTATTGACAATACTCCCTCGTTTTTATGTGTAATATTATATACAAAAATTGAATATAGTCAAAAGAAAAATATAAAGATGATAAAATATGATGAAAATTTAATCAAAATATAATATTGATACGAAATGTGTTATAATTTATATATATAATAATTAAATTAAACTATTATTTATCATAAAACCATATCTTTACGTATTTTGAATGAGATTTACGAAAAGTAGGAATGGAAATGTTGAGAAATTATAAATATAAATAATCAAATATTGGAATTAATTAGGGAGGAAATATGAATTATTATGTAGAGAAGACTGAAGGGACAAATGCAAAATAGGGTTATTAGATGAGGATGGAAATGATATTTTTCAACAATAGTTAAAACAGAATCAGAAACTAAGAGGTTTGAAAACAATAGAGAGAGATTATCAAATATGCATTAAAAATACAAGTAAAGTAATTTGAATATTCTCTCTCTAAAAATGTAGCTGGAGTTGGATTAGGAGTTCCTAGCGCACATTGCTACGGGAGAAACTATTAAATCTTTGGGCAAACTTTCCTCGCCAGTTAATGTAGATCTTGCAGCTGAATTTGAAAAACATTTAGGAGTACCAGTAAAAGTCGATAATGATGTAAATGTTATTACTTTAGGAGAAATGTGGAAAAGGTGAGGAGAGAGGATATGTACGTTCTTGGACTTGCTAGAGAACTGGAATAATTAGGTGGAGGAGCTGTGGCAAACAGGAAAACTTGTAAGCGGTAAAACGGCATGGTGCGATTGAATGAGGACATATCAAAGCTGAGAGATGGAAAAACTTTGTGGATGCGGGTCAAGAAGGATGTTAAAGTTGTATGTACCTGCAGCAACAGGATCTGTATGAGAGGGCAAAAGTAGATTAACAGTAAATATAATTTATTATATGAAAGAGACAAAAGATAGAGAAGTTGGAGGCTAAAGATAGGCTTTGATGCCGCAAGGGATGGAGACGAATTTTCGTATCAAATCTAGTTGACTATGGAAAGGCAGAATTTATAAGCTTTAGGAATTGGAAACAATGGACAATGTATTAGATACAGATGTTGTAGTTGTTGGTGGTGGAACTGCATTAGCAGGAGCTATTTTGATTTGATCGGAAATAAATGAAAAGTTAAGAAAATATGCAATGCTTTCTACTTTAGAAGGTTTAAAAGTGTACCTGCAGAATTGGGAAATGACGCTGGAATTTATGGAGCTGCATATTTAGTGAAAGTAGGAATTCTGTTTTTGAAGAATCTTAAAAAGTAGTAAAAAGATTTTAGTACTGATGTTTTCTTACTAAGTTCATATACTTCATCGCTTTGTGAAAATTAAAAATTTTCTTACATTTGTACTCGTTCAGGAAATGATTTTCACATGAACTCAGTCACTACTCACTAAAGTTGAAAATATGTGGGCTTTTTAAAATGTAGAAAGTGAAAATATAATGTATGTGAGGTTATCTATGAATTGAGTTGGAGATATATATTTTATTAAAGTTATTTAAAAATGATATTTGAGGCAGAATATCTTTTCTTTTTGATAAAATTTGAAAAGAAAAAGGGGCATGAACTCTAATAGCAATTTTATACAATATCAATTTATATTAGCACGCATATTATACAATATATATAAATGCAAATATTGTTTATAAAAATATATAATTGAAATAAAATTGTAAATTTGATATAATAACATTAATTTTTAAAGTTTAGCAATCTTTTGAGAAAAGCCTCAAATAGGGATTGAAAAGAAATGCAATATCCAATTAAGAAAATAATAATTTAGTTGTGGATCTACTTTATCATTTCACGTAATTTATTTTTGAATTATTATTTCGCCAGCTGTAAAAAGCTGGTCTTTTTGAAAAATACAAAATAAATTTTTGATTTTTCATTAGAAATATGGTAAAATAGATAGTCTGAAAATGGTATTTTATCCATAGTTAGGAGGAAAATAAAAATGTCAGAAGGATCAATATGTTTTACAAATATTATTAATAATTGTATTGACTAGAATAAATGCACCTTTTTCTCAGGGTAGAAATGGCAATAGTTTCTGAGTGAATAAAAATAAAACTCAGAGTTTTGAAGTTAGAGAGAAGGAAATAAAAGAGCTAAATTATTGGAAAAATTAATGGAGGAACCGAGTGATTTTTATCAACAATTTCAAGTTGGAATTACGCTTGCTGGTTTCTTCCAGCACAGCAGCAGCAACAGGATGTGCTGATATTTGTATTTAAAATTAAATATTCCTCGTAGCGGTGAAATTTCTAGTGATTTTAGTACTATATTATTGTCGTATATTACTTTAGTTTTGGAAGATTATTACCTAAAGAGATAGCACTTAGAGAGTTCAGAGAAAATAGCATTATCTTCTATTAATATTAATACAAATATTTCCAAAAATATTTTATCCGTTTGTAAAATTGCAACATTATCTACTAATTTTATTTTTGATTTACAATTAAAATGAAAGATGATGATATGGAAGAAAAAGTTTCTAAAGGAAGAAATGGTCAACTTATAAGTAGGGCGTGAACATGGAATTGATAATGAATCTGAACAAGAAATGATGAAAGTGATAAATTTGATGAAAAATAAGCTGGAAATAATGATACCTAGAACAAAAGTTTTTGGTTGAGAAAAATGCAGATATAGAAAGTTGTTGATAAAAAGGAATTTTTAAAATATTCTCAGATACTGTTTATGAAAAGAAATGGATAATATTGTTGGGTTTACATACTAAAAATGTTATGATAAAGGATATCAAATTGGATATGAAAATGTTGAAATATCAGAATTTACAAAGAAGGATATTTTTGTTCCTGAAACTAAAATGTGAACAGGTGTTATTGAATTACAAAAAGAAAAACATAAGCGTAATTGATGAGTATGGTGGATTTTCTGGGTTAACACTAGAAGATATGATGGGGAAGTTATGGAAATATAACGGATGAATTTGATGGCGATGACGACAATTAAAATTATCAGATAAAAAGTATATAGTTAATGGAGAGGTAATACTAAATGACATAAATGATGATTATTTTGATATAGAATTAGAGTCAAAACATTATGATACAATAAGTGGACTTTTAATTGAAAAATAGGGTATATTCAGAGGATAATGAAAAATTAATCCCATTGTAATGGAAAATATTACGTTTAAGCCGCAGAAGTTAAAATAAAAAAAATTGAAAAAGATTTGGTTTTATTGTAATAAGAGTTTATAAAATTTTAATGATTAAAAATAAAAAAAATAAATTTAGAATAATATGCAAAAATTGTAGAAAAATATGAAGGTATTAGTGAAAAAACAATAAAACAATATGTTAAAAAGAAGTCGTAGAGTTTATATGAACTCTTTTTGTTTTTTAGAAAAAAGAATATAAGAGGTGTTTAGATTTTAGTGTTAATTTAAGCATAATTTTTTTAAAAATTTATAATTTATGCTGTATATTAGGACTTAAATCAAAGAATATGATATGGAATTTAATATTTTGTTTATGAATAAGATGTTTTAAAAATGTTTTTAATAGACTAGACATTTATAAATGGGAATTTGATAAAAACAAATAAATTATGAAAATGACTGGTAATTTAGTAGGATTTAGCAACAAATTACTTTTATAAAATAAAAAAGAATAAAATAAATGAAGAAAAATATTGATTTTTTTTTTTTTTGATAAAATTGGGTTGAAGTATATATAAGTTATTTTTTGTACACTAATTATTTAGTTTTAATTTATAAAAATAAAGAGTAAAGGAGATGAGGGTGGTAAAAATTTTATTAATTGTGTTGTTGCTAATATTAGTAAGTTTGTGATGTAATTGAAAGAGAGACATAAACGTGATGAGGCTTTGTAGATTGTTGGAGTTGTATGAAAAATCAATTCTGACGGGGATTATGTTGATGATGAATATGGAGATATTAAGTTATGAAAAAGGATATTTAGATTGGTGGAAGATATAAAATAAGGGAGTGATGTAAATGAAGAAAAGTTTAGTAGCTTTGAGGTTACGCGTTAGTTGTGTGTCATGTACTGGAGGAAGTGCTGGAGTGGGGTGGATCAAATGGCAGTGGGATTTAATAATGAAGAAAAGAAAAAGATAAGCAAATGATTGATAATTTCCATTGGTTACTCAAAATTTGATAATAAAACATATGAATAAGGACATAAAGTACCTGAATTAGCAACAGGAGAATTAATAAATATAGATAACTCATATTATACAATGACAGGTATTTTAAATGAAGGGACTGTAAATAAAATACAAAATGGGACAAGGGATAGTCTATCAAATAATGAAATACTAAAATTTGGAAAATAACAAATAAAGGCTATAAATCAGATAGTTAATGAAAAGATAATTCAATGGGTTATTCAGAGACGACAGTTGATAATTATGGGTGTCGATAAAATAGAAAATAAAGGAGTATTTGTGGCTCAGTAAATAGTGGTAAAATAAAAAGAAATAGACTATTATGGTTCTATTGAAGGAATGATAGATTTGGGTGATGATAATACTTTGAGTTAATAATTGTTATCGGATTATAGTTCAGTTAGTGGTGAAATAAAATTAGGAAGTAGGACGGTAAATCTTATTTCTCAAGATAAAATTAGACCTGTTACTTCTACTATCAGATGAAGGTGGTGAAAATTCTGATAAGTTATCCAAACGTAAAATTATTCCCAAAGAAAAAAAAAATAAGTGTAGGTACAATAAATGAATAATAATTCATTAATAAGCACAGCAAGTAATAAAATGGGAGGCATAAGAGACAGTCCAGTAGTAATAGGAAGCTAAAAAAAAATTTACAATAAATGGAATATTAATTTTCCTAATGATAGTGATAATGAGTATCATGAAGTAAAAACACCGTATTTTATAAATAATGGAGAAATAGTAATAGCTGGTGAGACTGGACATCTAAAGAAGGAAATAGAGTTTTGATTAATAGATGTGCGATTATCAAGGTGAAATATGGAAATGTAAAATTATATTTAATATATCAAATGATTCTATGTTTTCTTCTTATTCCGTTACTAATTCTAATATAGATGGTAAATTAATAATAAAAAGGGGAATTCAGATGGAGAATCGAAAGTTTTTATTGATGTATTTAAAATAAGCCGGATAAAATAACAAGAGGAATAACAAAAGAAATTATAGAGGTTAGAGGTCAAAATAATGCTACATTTTAGATTTGGAGGTGTAATAAATAAAGATAGATTATACGGTAGTGGTTAATTTGGATATAGACTTATAAAAAGAGTAGTGGTGGAAAAATCAATTTGTGTAACAAATGCTGTATCGGCGAATTAGTGCTGGTTTAACTGCAATGTCAGTCAGCTCTGACTCAAGTAGCTGCAACACACAAGCTGTAGAAAAATTTATAGACCATTAGTTTCAATGTATGTTGAATCTCAAAAAGCTAATAATGAACAAGGAGAAATAGCTTTAAATAAACCTTAGTATCAAGAGAAGAAAGATAAATTAGGAATAATACTTGGTTTAGATACTATGGATCAGATAGAAAAATGATGGAGAGATTTGGTCATAAACAAAAAGTAAATGGTGTTCAAATTGGACAAGATATTTACAATAAAGATAACAAAGTGGCAGGAGTATTTATTGATTATTCACACGCTGATACAAAAATGGAAGATAGAGTAAGAGAAAAAGTTGAAAAAGATGCAGGTATACTAAAAATGTAGGTAAAAATATCATCTAATTCAGTAGGTCTTGGAGGATATTTCACTAAGAAATTTGATAATTCATATATTGATGGAGTGTTATTATTGTCAACTGTCGAAAATAAATTTAAAGATATTGATAATAAAAACGCAACTCAAAAAGGATATAGAATAGGAAGCTTAGTTGAATATGGACATACTTTTATTTGATAAAAATGATTTAAAGTAGAAGGAAGAGCTCAATTAGCTACCAAAGAACTACATACAAAAATTCAATGATGGAGTACAAGAAATTAAAATATACAACTAATGAATTAACTGGAACAGTTGGAACAAAAGTAACTAAAAACTTTGGTGTAGACTGCAGTTTATGGAACATTAGATATTAAAAATTACTTTACAAATCCAAAAGATTTGATGCAACAAGTGAAGTTATTAAAGAAAATAGATAGAACAGGTTATGTTGCAGGAATTGGAGCTGAATTTGGAGCAGATAAATTTAAAAATGTACTTAGATGGAAATATGAAGATCATTTAAAGGACATGATAGAGAAGCTAAAAAGCTACTTTAGGATTTAAATTTTTCATACTAATAAATTAATTACCTAAAATTTTACATAAAAATATATAAAAGAGAACTTTATGAAGAGAAAATCTTTAGTAAAGTTTTCTCTGTAGCTATTTCAAATTTTTAAATTAAGTACACCATTACATATTAAAAATATTATTATATAATGTTGTTAACGATCAAAGTCATTTGTTTTTCAAAAGTTGGAGGGTTTAAAAAGAAATGATAGAAGCAGAAAAATGATATATTAAATTATTTACTACCAAAAGAAATATAAATATTTATAAAGATATTTAGTATGCTTGCTTTAATAATTTTGATGCCTAGAAGTACAAGAAAAATAATGTTAAAATTTTACAAAAAGTATTATATAAAAAATAGGAATATAAAAGGAGTGTAATTATGGAAGGAATATGGCAGGAAGTAGAGATGAAATTTTCAATAGTTTATTTATTATGTCAGCATTAATTTCTAGGATGGCTAAATTATTTTTATAGGAACAAGAATTAAAGAATCTAGGATTAGAAATCTTTATTTATTTATCATCACAGATGATACTTGAAATTTTAAAATGTATTGATATTAGAGTGAAAAATAGTACAAGTAACATCTTGGATAATGTTAATATTAATTACATATTTTATAATAGAATATTTTTAAATTAGGGCCATTTTAAATTATTGTTGCATACACAATGATATGTATAGTTTTATTAGTTTTATTTATATTATTTTTATATGGAATAGCAGAACAAATTGGGATGTAGATATTTTTGTAGAAATATTTTAATTGTAATTAGATATCATAATTGAGTTAGATTGTCAATAATATTCCCATAATTTGAGTATTTTACCATATGTATTATTAATATTTTCTAATTCATTAGATTTATTTGTAGAAAAAGGAGAAAAATATGAAAAATAAAAGTTATTACAGGGATAATGTTAGGAACAGGTGTAGTATCATGTAGTGGAGGTGGTTTATTCAATTCAGAGGAACACCTAGAAGTTTTCCAACACCCACAATATCTGTAAAAGATGAAAGAGATGTAGAAACAAAAATATAATGGTACAAATGTAAAAACTGATATTGGAACAACAAAAGATGAATTGTCAAAAATATGTAAGTAATAATCCTACTTATAAAAGGTGTTGATTTAAGTGAATATAGTGAAGGAACTAGAATAGAGTGGTACAGAAAGTAAACATATAAAAACTATAATAGATGGAAGAGAAGTGGAATATAACACTGTAAGTGAGTTAATACATAACACTAATTATGATAATCCGTTTGATAGAGGTTAGGACATAATGATAGTAAAAAGGTGTTATAATGCCAGATAAAAATAAACCTTATATTAATTTTAACAATCCATTAAATTTACAGGGTAGGACTAACACTAAATATACAGGAAAAAGGTGTAGATATTGCTATTTATGATATAGGTTTTTGGAAACCGTATGTAGATTATAAACCAACAGGAGATGCTTTTAAAAATAGTGGGATGAATTACACTGTTAGAGAAATAAATTTCAAAGCAATTTATGATTACAACAATTATAAATACAAAAACCATGGGATAGAAGTGGCAAAAGTGGCATTGATATAGCTAGAAATGCTAATTATAATTTGCTTGATATAGGGGAAAAGTGATGGGAGTATAGAAGTAATGATATAACAAAGTATACACATGATATAATGAATTTTTCTTTTGGTTCCAGAAGGAACAGACAAACCTTTAAATCCTACGGGTGAGTGCTTTATGATGGTGTAACTTATAATATAAAAATGGAGCTTTAGTAATACAAGGTGCTGAAAATGACCATAATGGAAAAGTTGATGCCCAAAAACTTTTTATTTCAATGATATATATAGTAAAAAGGTTATATTTTAGTAGGAGGACTTACAACTTTGTCAAAAGGTTATCACCCTGTTAATACTTTTCAACTGAGGAGAGTTAGAACATTTTAGTCCTAGTACACCTGAGGGTAAATATCACTACATAACAGCTATGGGACAAGTTAGAGGTATTAATGGAGATATATAGGTGGGACAAGTTTTTGCTACACCAATGGTAACAGGAATAGCAGCACTTGTTAAAGACATCCTGGATGACAAAAACGAGAATTTAAAATGACATTACTGCTACAACTGCTACTGATATAGGAGAAAAAGGTAGATGTTGTTTATGGTTGGGGACTTGTTAATGCTGATAGAGCTTTTAAATGCAGCAAAATATTTAGATAAACATTTAATAGTGTATAAAGATGGCTATGCTAGATTTAAAACAGTGGACTCTATATTTCTCAAAATAATATTGAAGGAGATGGAGACTTTTATAAAAAGTGGACCTGGAACATTAGTATTAGCTGGAGATAATTTATATAAAGGTGGAAACATATGTAGATAATGGAGAATTGTATTAAAATGGAACAAATTATTCTACAATAAGAAATGCTAATGCTACTTCTAACATTAGATAATGCAAAACAAATGATATTGTAATTACTGGGAAACAACCTGTGTTAAATAAATAATGAAAATAATACAGGAACTGAGATCTTGAGCAGATGATGGAGAATTGGATGCACTAACTATAAATGTAAAACATAAGTAGTAAATTAAAATGGAAAAATGTTCAAGAAAAAGTTTAAATGCAGCAAAAGAGCAACACTTATTTATAATACAAGTTTATTTACCTAAAAATATTGACATTCCATTAGGAGAAGAAAATAACAATAATAACGACAATAACAATAATAACGACAATAACAACAATAACAACAATAACAACAATAACAACAATAACAAACAATAACAACAATAACAACAATAATATAGATATTATGGACATCAGTGGTACTTAATTTAAGTGCAGCAACAGTTAGTGTTAATAATAAAATTTTATACAGCGAAAGCGATTCCAACTGGAATAAGAGTAGAAAGAAAAGATGCAAACGAAGTACTAAATAAAGATGGAAACGAAAAAGTGGTGCAGAAAATATTAACGCTATTACTGATTATGCAGATGCACGCAGGAAGACAAGGAGTAGCTAATGCTATAATTAATACAGATGTAGATAAATTACATGATGAGTGGACAAAATTTATTCAAGTTCTCAAGATTTAACATTTTAAAGAACAAGACTTTATAAATAGAACTATAAGTAATAAATTAGCAGAAAAATAATAAAGGTATAAATAGTTTTTGCTAGTCGTTAGTACAACGAAAGCAACTAATAAAAATCAAGGTTATGGAGATAGTACAAAACAACAACTAATTTTTGGTGTAATTGGAGTGACTAATAGTAAGATAATTTAATTTATGGAATAGCATTTAATTACGGAAAAAGGTAAAACTGATTTTAATAACGCACAAGGAAATGCTAAAAATAGAAACAACAGGAGTGAATGTTTTTGCTAAATTAGAAAATGGAAATTTATATAATCAAGCAAGAATTGGAGCAACAGTAGTATAAAAACGACAAGAGAAGTTGTGAATAATACAAGTGTAAGTGAAAGAAATGATGTAGTATTGTCAGGTAGTTTAGAAACTGGTTATGTAGTAAAAATTAAAATAATAAAATAACACCTTATGTAAAACAAGCAAATAGTGAGTATAAAAAGAGGTGCAATAAATGAAAATGTAGACTTTGGAATAAATGCTAGTGCAAAAAGAATTAATACATATACATTAGGGTGTAGGAACAAGATTTGATAGTAAAATAAAACGACACATTTGAAGTTGGAAGTTATTTAGAATATAGCAGAGTATTTGCAAAAATTTAGATTTTGTTGGTAGATATAACGGAATAGATAGAGATATAACTGTAAAAGGAAATAATTTATCTAAAAATAAATTAAGTTTAGGAGTAAATGCGAAAGCAAATATAACTAATAAATTCAATGTATACTAACTACGATATAAATAGTGAAAGTAACAAACATACAAATCATATGGTAACATTTGGGTTTAATTATAAGTTTTAAGAAAATTGGGAGTGGATGAAATGTCCACTCTTTTTCATAAACTTGTAAGTTTTAATAAGAGAGAGAATGAAACTCATTAAAAGAATGAAAGTGTTAATAATAAAAATTCATAAACGAATTAAAGATTGATTTATTAAGTGAATATTTCGATGAGAATGAGAATTTTATTAAAAATACTTTTAAAAATACGAAAAAGGAATAAATTTTTAAAAACTATTTTTGAATTAGAAAATAGTATAATTAGTATCGTAAAAAGTCTTATTTAAAAATAAGACATTCCAGGAAGATAAATAGTCCTTTTTCTTTAGTTTGGAAGTTAAGGGACTACATATGAGGCATATCATAAAATGGTATGCTTAGTTTTTATAAAAAAACAAAACAAATCTTTCAAAAGCACTAGAAAAACAATTTAAAATAGGTTATAATGAAACATACTGTTTCAACAGTAATTATATATCTAGGAGGAATTTAGCACAATGAAAACAAATGAATTGACAGGAATTCAAAAATGGTTTCCCTTATTAGGAGAAAAATGTAAATTTTAAAAGGAAATGTTAGCAGGATTAGTAACATTTTTAACTATGGCGTACATTATTGCAGTTAATCCAGGAATATTGTCAGAAACTGGAATGGATGCAGGAGCATTAGTAACAGCAACATGCCTTGCAGCAGCAGTGGGATGTTTTGCTATGGGATTTATGGCTAATTTACCATTCGCATTAGCATCAGGAATGGGATTAAATGCTTTTTGCATTTACGGTAGTTTTAAAAAGGTGGAATTAGTTGGCAAATGGCTTTAACTGCTGTATTTATTGAGGGTATAATCTTTATTTTACTAACACTTTTTCAAAGTTAGAGAAGAGTAGTAAATTCAATACCTTTACCAATGAAACACGCTGTAACAGCAGGAATAGGTATGTTTATTGCTTTTGTTGGAATGTCTGGAGCTGGATTGATTGTGAGGAAATGAGTTTCTACAAAAGTTAGTATGGGACATTTTGGATCAACAGTAATTATAGCCTCGATAGGATTGCTTGTAATAGCGATACTAGATAAAAGAAGTAAATGGAGCAATTTTTATATGGAATAGTTGTAAGTTCTTTACTTGCTTGGGGATACGCAATATTAAATCCAAAACAAGCAGCAGATTTAGGAATATATTTACCAAAAGGAGTATTTAAGTTTGAATCAATAGCACCAGTAGCTGGGAAATTTGATTTTAGTTTTTAGCAAATCCTAAATTATTAGGTAATTTCTTTTGTTATAATAGCGACATTTTTATTTGTAGATTTTTGAGCACTGTAGGAACATTAGTTGGAGTTTGTCTCAAAAGCAAATATGTTAGATGAAGAGGAAAAAGTACCAAATGTTGGAAGAGCCTTTGTTGGCAGATGCAATAGGAACAACTGTAGGAGCAAGCTTTTAGGTGTTTCAACAGTAACAACATATGTAGAAAGTGCTAGCAGGAGTTACAGTAGGAGGAAGAACAGGTTGGACAGCAGTTACAACAGGAGTTTTATTTTTAATCGCATGTTCTTTTCACCAATATTTATAGCAATTCCAGCGGCAGCAACTGCACCAGCATTGATTTATGTTGGATATTTAATGATAAGTTCGTTAAAAAGAAATTGACTTACACGATATAACTGAAGGAGTACCAGCATTTATTACAGCAATCTCAATGGCATTAACTCTATAGTATTGGAGATGGATTGACTTGTGAGAATATTGTCTTACGTTGTTATTAATTTATTATACAATGTAGTTGCACCAAAAAGAAGAAAGAAGACATGTATCTTATGTTATGGTTGTTTTTAGCAATATTATTTGCATTAAAAATTAGCATTGATATAAGCGATCAAATGTAGTATAGATATAAAAATAGAATCGTAAATATACGTTTTAAAAATAACGTGTTTACGATTTTTATATTTAAAAATTAAAATTTGACAAAAATATAAAAATAGGATTATAACTCATATTGAACAATAATATAAACTTCAGGGCAAGGTGGAAATTCCTGACCGGTGGTAAAAGTCCATGAGCTGATGTTAAAAACGGAAGATGAATTGGTGAAATTCCAATACCGATAGTATAGTCTAGATGGGAGAAGTTAGTATGGAAATATATATTTATATGTATCACTTTTGATATATATATGTTTTTGTATTAATAATTTTTAATCTCTGGTTTATTTAAGTCCAGTTTTTTTATATGTTTAAAACTAGAATAAATTTAGGAGGAAAAATGAAAGTATTTGAAGGGAAATTTAATGGAGAAGAATTAAAATTGGGATTGTGGCTGGAAGATTTAACGAGTTAATTACTTCAAAATTAATAGGTGGAGCTACTGATATTCTAAAAAGGCATGAAGTATTAGATGAAAATATTGATATAGCATGGGTTCCAGGTGCTTTTGAAATTCCATTGGTAGTAAAGAAAAATGATTAGTACAAAAATACGATGCAATAATAACATTAGGAGCTGTGTAATAAAGCGAGCAACACCACATTTTGATTATGTTTGTGCAGAAGTTATCAAAAGGTATCGCTCAATTATCGTTACAATATGGAAAATTCCAGTTATGTTTGGAGTTTGTGACTAAAATAATATTGAAGAAGCTGATAGAAAGAGCAGGAACAAAGGCAGGAAATAAAAGGAGCAGATGTAGCATTAGGAGCTTTAGAAATGATAAATTTAATAAAAAGTATTGAAAAATAATAAATAGGAAGTTTAGTTATGTGGAAAAATACAATTAATATTGATGAAAAATATATGAAATTAGCAATGAGAAGGGTGCTAAAAAGGAATAGGTGGAGTAAACCCTAATCCTTTACGTTGAGCAGTAATTGTGAAAAATAATAAAATTATAGGAACAGGTTATCATAAATGTTACGGGAAAATCATGCTGAAATAAACGCTTTTAGAAATAGCTGGAGATGGAAAGCAAATGGTGCTACAACTGTGTAAAACTAGAGCCTTGTTCTCATTTTGCAAAAACACCCATGTGCGTTGGAATTGGAAAGAGGAATAAAAAGATGTGTGATTGACTGATTGATTCGCATTCAAAAGTAGATGGAAAAGTGTAGATATATTAAAGAAAGCAGGAATTGAAGTCGTAACTAAAGTTTTGGAAAAAGAATGTCTTGAGTTAAATCAAATATAAATATATAAAATGCTAAATTACCGTGACGTTTTGAAGACAGCAATAACAATAGATGGGAAAAATTGCGTTGAAAACGGAGATTCAAAATGGATAACGAATGAAAAGGCTAGAGCAAAAAGGGACACTATTACCGAAATAAATTTATGGGAATTATGGTTGAATAACATAGATTCTTTTGATAATCCAAATTTTTACAATTCATCTTGAAAAATGATGTTGAAATTAAAAAGAAACCCAATAAGAATAGTTGTGAGATTCAAATTTAAAAATAAATGAAAATTTTAATATAGTGAAAAATAATGAAGATGGGGAAGATTCTTTAATTGTAACTTTTACGAAAAATCAAAATACAGAAAAACAAATTTTAGATTATACATAGTTTTCATATTTAGAAAAAGAAAATAAATTTTTATTAACAGGACATTTTAAAAATTAGGAGAAATCAATATAGATTCTGTATTAGATAGAAGGAGGAGAAAAGTCTTTATTTCTCAAGCTTTAAAGATTGTAGATGCGGGAGAAACATTTATTTCAAATAAAATAGCGGGAGATAGTGAAGAAACCATTTATTTCTGATTATCTTAGCTACAAATGAATGGTCGATAGAACTTCAAAAATATAAAATATAATATTTATAATAACAATATTGGAATAGAATCAATACATATAAATAGCAAGGAGCAAAAATGTTTACGGATTAATTGAAGAAAATGGGAACGATTGAAAATATATCAAAAAGGCGATATAGGTATACATTTCAATTGAGGAGATAAAGTGTTGGAAAAACCAGAATAGGAGAGTAGTATAGCTGTAAATGGTGTATGCTTGACGGTAACAAATATGATATATTTTCGCAGATGTTATGTTTGAGACAATTAATGGAAGTGGATGAAGAGAGAGCAGGAGAAATATAAATCTTGAAAAATCATTGATCAATGACAACTTAGGCGGGCATTTTAGTTTTAGGCGATGTTGATTGTGAAGTAAAATTAAATCGATAACACAAAAAGGAATCGCTAAAGTGTATGAATTTCAACTTGATAAAGAAAATAGTAAATATATGAAAATATAGTAGAAAAGGGCGAGTGACACTTGATGGAGCAAGTTTAACTGTAGTAAATGTTAATGATGATGAGGCAATATTTTCTGCTTTCTTTCTTTTAACTCTCATACACAAGAAGTTATAACTAGGTAAGAGATAGTAGATTTTGTTAATTTGGAAAACAGATCTTATGGGGAAATATGTAGAAAAATATTAAAATTTAATGAAAATAGTAAAAAGGAAAATAAAAGTAAAAGTATCTTTAGATTTTTAGCCAAAAATGGTTTTAAAATGTTTGGAGAAACATTATGGATAAAGTTAATAGTATAGAAGATGCACACTGACATAAAAGTAGGAAAACCAATAATTATAGTAGATGATGAAGACAGTAGAAAAACGAGGGAGATTTTATATACCGGCAGAAGTAGCAAATTATGAAAAATATAACTTTTATGATAAATGAAGGTCGTGGATTGATGTGTACGCAATTTCAGAAGAAATATGCGACAAATTTTTCTTTGAATATGATGACAGAAAATAATACAGATAATCATGGAACTGCTTTTACAATATCGATAGATTCTGTAAATACAACGACTGGAATTTCAGCGGGGACAGGCTTGAAACAATTTTAAGCTTTAACAAAATGAGAATACAAAAGCAAATGATTTTAGAAGACCTGGTCATATTTTTCCGTTAGTTGCAGAGGTGTTTTTAGAGAGAAAAGGTCATACAGAAGCAGCTATTGATTTGAGCAAGAATATCTGGTTTTGAAAGAAATGGTGTTATAATTGAAATATTGAAAAGATGGAACTATGGCATAGCAAAGAGATGATTTGTTTAAAAATTTGGAGGGGTATAATTTAGATGTAAATTTGCAGACTTGATAGAGATAGAAAAAGTGGAAGAAAAATTAGTAAAATGAGTTAATGTAAATTACTGCAATTTTTGGGGATTTTTAATATCTGCTTATACGGATGAAATTGAGGAGAAAGAGTATATTGCATTAATTAAAGGAAATATTGAACAGAAAGAAAAATGTAAGTGTTAGATTACATTCAGAATGCTTAACTGGAGATGTTTTTGGATCAAAAAGATGCGATTATGAGAACAATTACATGAGCTTTTAAAAAGAATTGGAAAGAAAAAGGAGAGGGGTATTGATTTGATTTAAGACAAGAGGGACGTGGAATTGGAATCCTCAAATAAACTTAAGCATATAGTTTTACAAGATCAAGGTTTTGATACTGTTGAGCTAATCACAAATTAGGTTTTGAAGATGATTTGAGAGATTATGCAGTTGCAGCTCAAAACACAAAAGATTTAGAGATACAAATCGGTATCATTAAAACAAATAATCCGATGAGAAGGATTACTAAATATGGAGTTACTGTCGTAAATAGAGAAAAATATTGAAATTATAGCAGATAGAGTTAGATAAAAATATTTTGAAAAACAGAGAAAATGGGTCATAGTTATTGCTAAAATTTATAAAACACAAAACAAGTCTAAAAATATAGACTTGTTTTTATATTTAGAAATAAAAAGATATATATACTTAATAAATTAAATATTAAAATATATTTAAAAAGATTAAAAATACTTGACTAAAAATGAAAATGATGTAATATACGATTGAAGGAGGGAGGAAAATGAGTAAAAATGAAATTAATCAAACAAATAGAACAATTTTATTTGAAGAAATAAATTCTGAAAAACTTGATTTATTGACATTAATTGATGAAATTGGTAATTTTGAATCATTGGAAGATGAAAATTAAAAGAAATAAATAATCATCTTTAGTAAAAAGTTTTGATGAGTTTTTAGAAAAATTTGAGCCTAAAAATTCTGCAGTTATTATGATTAGATAGTAAAAATATAATGTATTTACTAGAAAAGCCTGAAGGAATACCTCAAGAATTTATAACAGAGATGAAAGTATTGATAAAGGAAATACTTTCTTCAAAATGTTAAACACTTTAATAGATTCAAGAAAACTCAAGGGAATAAAAATGTAGACTTTGAAATTTGAAAACATTTTAGAATTAATTTCACCTAAAAAGTAATGGAGGACATTAAGCAAATAAGAAGAAAGAGTTGCTTATACGATTTAGTAAATATGAAGAATTAGATGACAATAATCCCAAAAACTTGAATTAGGAGATAAATTAAATCAAAAATTTGAAGCATCTCTACAATGTATAACAATGTTTTAGGAATGTTACCATTAGCAATAGAAGATATAAAAAAACAAGACTTTTAATTGAAAATGATAACAGCACATTGAAGCTACGGATAAAATAAAGTTAGGAAATGTTAGCAAATTGGAGAAAAAGGTGAATTAGAAGTAATTGAGTATAAGCAAGAAATTTCAAGTGATTTGGTACTTATAGAAGAAATAGTACAGAATTAGTAGAAGTTGTTTAAGCATGATTATGAAAGTGTAACAGAACAAAGTAACGCTTATATGAAAGATTTAATAGTTAGGACTTTTGTACCATTAGCTAAAGGAATTGTTGATGTTGATTTAGAGCAAGAAATTCAAAATTATAACAATTATTTAGAATTTTTATAAAATAGCACAAGAAAATTTTTATAAAAAGTTGCAAAACCATTAGTTGAAAAATATTAGGAATAAAAATGTGAACAATATGATGCAAAAATAGCTATGATGCAACCAGCACTTTTAATTACAAATATTAAAGCTGGATATGCTAATTAGGGGCGAGAATAAAGAAAAATTAAAAGCATATTTGAATACAGTTAACTCTAAAAATGATTTTGAAAAATACAGTTTGGCTTGGAATATATCCAAATGTAGATTTAGACGTTAAAAATCGTCAGGTAAAATAAGAGAAAGATTTAAAGGAAGTCAAAAATAATGGTGTAGAGAAAAATAAAAATAATATTGAAACATTAAGCAATTTAATGACAGTTTTAGGAAGTTATAAAATTCAATTATTCTTTAATTTTGAAGGAAATAGTGAGACAACATTTGATGATGTTGCAACAAAAGGAATTGAAAAATATTTAGAAAAACACAAAAATTTTAGAAAATCAAAGGTATTCAGAATATTTAGTTCCAGTAATACCAAATTTCACAATAATTCCCAAAAAGATAAAAAGTGGAGTAATTTTGGATGCTAAAAATGAAATACGAAAATGAGGTAGCAAAATTATCTAAAAGAAAAGAGGATTTACTACAATTTCTTGGATAGAAGGAGTTTATATTGATGGTGCTTAGTGTTGCTGCTGGAATTATAGGCCCCAATGCAATGTCCAAGTTATTTAAAAGAAAGATTTGCAAAATACTTCTCCAAATTATCCAGGAGTGAGATTCGATATAGAGGCAGAAAGATAATGCATATAAAGTTAAAAACAACAATGGCTAAAAGAAATTTCAGGGTTTTACAAATAGTTTGAAAGATAAAAATTAATCAATTTAATTATGGATTTTATATTTTCATCAGATTCAGTGCAAAGTAAATAAAGAAAAATTAAAAATATAACTGTATATAAAGCAAGAACGTTAGCTAGAAATGATGAAGGTATGTATGAATCAGTTTATAAAAACATTGACGACAACATATATGAAAGAATATTAAGATATGCAACAATGGATTTTTAAAAGAAAGATAAGTAAATACTCTTTTGAGTACAAACTGTTAAGTCAAAAATCAATTTGGTTAAAAGATCGTAAGTTTGTAAACAGTATAATGCAAAAAGGTGATGATATTTCACATATGATCGATGAAGAAAATGGAATCTGTCAATTAAATATCACATTTGCGGGTAATATGAAAAATCTTCAAGTTGAAATAAGTAAAAATTAAAAATTTTTAATTAAAAGATATATATATGATCTAAATATTAAAAATTTGATTATAATTTAATTTAAAAATAAATAATATACATAAAAGGAGGAATTGTTAATGGGATTTAGTTTAAGTATAAAGGGAGTAGATGAAATACAATCAAATAAAGAGAGTATTGTAGATGTAAGATATATTTCGGAAACTCCTGATGACAGTAATGCAAGAGCAACAGATTTAGGGGGTAATTCTAGAGATAAAAGGTAAAATTTTAGCTGCAGCCCTCAGGAGATAGTGAAGATGATACTAGAAAAAGTAGCACAATGGAGCTTAGTACCTGCAGAATCAAAAGATGCATAGAGAGAGCAAGTTTAGAAATTATTTCAGCAGGACAAATGGTTAGAAAAATAAATATGCCAAAATGTATTTGTTGTTGATTATATTGAAGAATATGGGACTCAAGCTGGAACAGGATTATTCACTTTAAAAATTAAACAAAAAGGAAAGAAAGTGAAAGAAGTAGAAATTGAAGGTGGATATGCAGCAAATGATAAATAAGTAGTTTAGTACTTAAAATCCATTTTATACTTTTTGGGATTAAACCAAAAAGTAGTTAAAGATGAAAAGAGGAGGATTATGAGTGAAGAAAATAAATTTCCTATATTTAGAAAAGGAAATATATATAAAAGAAGATTTAGATTTATTAAGGGATAATCCAATAAAGTTAATAAAATTAAGCTATTTGAGATGAAAAATGATGAATTATAACAGGGATTTGAGTTAAAGACAGATTTTTGATAGAAATAAAAGTCATTGTTGATAAAGGAAATTTTAAATATAATAGTAATATTTATTGGTTAGATAAAAAAAGTTAGAGTTTGATATTCCTGAAGAGGAAGATAGATATATAATAAAAATTAAAATTAAAAATGAAATAAATAAAAATATTATACAAATAATTTAGAATTAAGAGTTGAAAAAGATAGAATTAGAAAAATGAAATAGAAATAGGAAGATTCATTAATAGAATTGGTGCAGAATTAAGAAATGATTATAAAAACTTTGAAGATTTAAGAAGAGATTATAATTTATTAGAAATAATAAATACACAATATGCGCAAGTAATGAAAAGGACATTACATCCAAAAATGTTGAAATATTTTTGCAGAAGATGCAATGGTAAAAGACAATTTAGATATGATAGATACTAAGTTTTATTTCAAATTATTTTCAAAATGGATTTGTTGAAAGAGAAAAATATTATATTTTATGTAAAAATATAAACTTGAGTTTAGTTGAAAATGATTTTTGAAAACGAAGAACTTTATTATAAATTGCTAGAAATTTTTAGTACATTAGGGAAGAGACAAATAGCTCAAAAAGTTAGGAAAATACCGAAAAATAACAGTAGATTAGGTGATAAAATGGAAATAGGAATTCAAAACAAGAAATAGAGAAAATTTCAAAAGAATTATTAGGAAAAATCAGGTAGAACATTATTTATGAATTAGAAAAATATACAGATACTATATTTGAAGAGGTAAAAATAATTTATTAAAATTAGAAAAGAATATAAATGAAAAATATATACTTATATGATTTTAGTAGATGAAGCTGAAAAATATAAATATATGGAAACTTTTTGAAATGGTAAAAATGAAGATGAATTGAGTGAAGATTATGAAAATATTTATTTAGAAGATGTTTTTATAAAGTTGAAATATTCAGATTTAGAAGAAATTAAAGATATGATTTTTGATGGTTGGATTAAAATTGAAGAAAATGAATATTTAATAAAAGTAAGTTTGGAATATGATGAAAGATATTTTGAGAAATTAAAGGAATATTATAGTGTCTTTTGAATTTGAATGGAAAAAGATGGGAAACATTGAATTTAGCTTTTAATCAAAAAGAGCTTTTAGAGTGAAACTTGTAGAATATGATTTTGAAATGGATAAAAATATTTTTGAGAGATATATTAGATAAAAAATACGAACTTAATTATTATTTTGAAAGAGTATGATGAAAAGTATTGAGAAATAAAAATATAATGTGGAATATAGAAGAAAAGAAAATTTTTATCTTCAGTATTTGTACGACCGACACAAAAATCAATGTCGTATGAATATATTTTAAATTATAAAGATGATGAAAAATATATTAGTAAAAATAATGAGAATAGTATTTTTGTTTACATTTGTGAAGGATGAAAATAAATTAAGTATAATTTCAAAAAGAGAAAGAAGAAATTTGGGATATTTATTCAGTGAAAAAGTTGATAAAAATAATGAAAAACTTAGATTCAAATACAATTTGTTTTAATAATTATTATGAAAAATAGTTTTTAGATGAATTAATAGAAAAATATAGTAAAGCAGATACAATGAGAACAGAATCAGATTTGAGAAAAAGATTTGAAAGATATGATTTTATTAAAGATAGAATGAGTATCGCTTATGTGACAGTAAATAAAGATGAGAAAGATAAAATGATTATATATGATTGTAATGAATTTATGGAGCAGGATTTTTATAGAATAAAACCAAAAAGATAAAATGAACTTGAATCTTTTTATAAAAGTTAAAGACGGAGAAATGAAAAATGAATATATTGAAGATTATTTTAGTTTTATAATATCGTTAATTCAAAAAGATTATTACGAATATGAAGTTAAGGGGTATTTGTATGAGTAAGAAAAATCATAAATATATATGGGGAACACCGGAAACAGTTGAATTTAAAAGTGAGTGAATTGATATCTCTTACATGGAAATGAATGAAAATATTATAAATCAAGATATGAATATTTTTGGAAGTAAATCCTTATTTAAGATTTTTGATATATTTTATCATTTAAGTGAAATAAATATAAATAAAGATAAATTAAATTTAAAAATATTTATTATTTAAAGATGATTTTGAAAATAAAAGCTTTATTGTATTTAAGAAAATTAGATTTTATAAATGGAACAACAGTTTTAGATCTTTATTGTGAAAAATTAATAAGTGAAATAGAAATGGGAATATATGGGGAAAATTTAAAAAATATATACAAGAAATAAGTGAAAAAGATAGAGAAATTATAGCTTTTAGGAATAATAAAAAGAATATTTTTATGAATATGAAGAATTTAAAATATTAAAGATAATAATAAATAATTTTTTAAAGATAATATAATTTATAGAAATTTGGATAATGAAAATAAAATAATTTTTGTATTTGAATTATAAAAAGAAATAAACAAAAATATGTATAGAATGAAAATAGTAAAAGAGCTCTTTTACCCTTAGGATTTAAATTAAAAAAATTTATTGGAATAATCATTTTGGAATAATAAATTTAGATGAAGTGTTTAAGATAGAAAAATGGGGTATTTTAGATGAAATATAATATAAAAATAGAAGATGAAAATAATAATGAAATAAATTTAGGTGAAGATGAGATAATAAATATAAATTATAAAATAGGGTTAGTTGAAAAAGGAGATTATGCAAAACAGTAGAAGTAGTACGGAATTAGAAATTGTTGGGAAAATGATTTCAAATATTGAAGAAAAGAATGAAAGTGAAAATTTGTATAAGATAAATAAAGAAAATTTAATAAATTTAATAAAATGGGCAGAGTCATATATGGAAAAAGTGATTATCGTGATGTTCTTGATAAATATAGATTTAGGATCTGAAAAATATATTGATTATAAATTTAATAATATGTTTGTGTATGAATTTTTACAAGAATTTGAGTATAGAAAAAGGGATTGGGATATTTAATATAAAAATTAAGACAGTTTAATCAAAAGAATAAATTAGACGTAAAATAGTGAGTCTAAGAGGCCTATGGAGGTGGAATAATTGAGGTTTGAGGGGAAACAAATAAAATATTTTTAGAAAATAAAGCGATAAAAATATTATAATATTAAGATGTTTGATTTGTCAGAAAAATAAATAATCATAGTATGTTAAAATTAAAAATAGAGATTAGATGGAAGAAACAAAAAGAGAATTTGAAAAATTATAGAAGCAAGAAAATAGCAATTTAATTGTTAAAATAGAAATAAATAAAAATATAGAAAATGAAATTTTTAATGGAATAATAGATTATTTTTGAAATTTTTATATTATGGTAATGATGGATATGAAGTTTATTTAGAAATATTTTCTAAAAAGTATAATGTTAGATCAGAAAATTAGATATAGAGTTTTTCAAGATACAAGTTGGACATATGAAAAATATAATTGATGAAAATTAATAAAGAATATAAAGATAAAAATAAAAGTTATTGTCTGAAATATGTAAAAAGAATATAGAAAATATTAAAATACAATTTGATGAAACTGACTGAGAATTTTTGAAAAGGCTTGCAAGTGAAATGCAGAGACATGTGTTGCAACAGCAAAAAGGGATTATAATGTTAGAGCTTATTAGAAAATAATACAGAAATAAAAGAAAAATATTTTTGTAATTATTCGATAGTAAGAAATTTAACAAATAATTATTATAAAATTTTTCAGTGATAGTAATATAAATTTAGTAGATAGTGTTTTGATAGAGGGTGTAAATGAGGGGTTAAATATAATAGAAAGTAAAATATATTTTAAAAATAATATACTTAAAAAGTGAGGCAATAACAACAGATTTATCTAGGTATTATATTAGAAAGAAAAGTATAATGAGAAAATTGTTGGAAATAGAATAGAAAGTTAAAGTTGAAAGAGTTTTTGAAGAAAATAATATCGCTAAAATGGAAGTTCAATTTTTATGAAGGATTAAAAAATTAATTGAAAGTAGTGAAGATTTTTAACCGAAAATATAAGGCATATGTTGATTATGGATTGAAACGATTTGCATTTAGCTACCAAACATTTTACTCACGAAAACAAATACAGGAGTTTTTCTGTACTCCAGAAATTAATGATACGGTTGAAATATATTTTCCAAACAAAGATGAGAAAATGGCAAAAAATTTCTTGGGCAATAAATAATAAAAGGAAATGGACGGTTTAGTGATTGCATGAAAAAGAAATTTTTCATATAAATGGGAAGAGACTTTAACTTTAAAAATGAAAAAGATAGTATGGAAATGAATTTAGCAAAATCATATAGACGAAATAGTAAAAAGTAGTGTGGAAGAAGCTGAAAGTTTCTGTGAATAAAAGCTAAAAAATTTAGTTGTGAGTGAGTGATGATTATATAGGAATAGAATCAATAGAGATATGTCGATATGGAGAAAGTTTAAAATGTAGAGGATCAGACATAAAAATTGAAACACCTGGAGAAATAAGAATAAAAGGAAAAAGTTCCATAATAGTTAAAGAAAGTTGAAATTAAAATATGGGGAATTTTTAGAAATATTTTGAATAAAATATAAAAATGTTGTTGAAAGGCGAGTAAATAAATATAAAAAGAGAAATTTTCAAATTTAAAAACAAAAAGATTCATAGATAAAAACAGAAAGAAATAATTTTAGTTCTAATGAAGTATTGGATTTTATTTATATTCATTTTTCAAAGATATACGATCAAATAGTATTTTATTGGTATGTTTTTATTTTAGGATTAATGTTTTATCTTTTAGTTATAGATAGAGATGATTGAAAAATGAGAAAATAAAGAAAAATTAGATAAGAATGAGAATAGATAAGGAGAAAGAATATAAAGATGGATAAAGTAAAAAGATAGAAGAAATTGAAAAATCAAATAAAAGAAATAATCTTAAAAATGATGAAGGGTTATGATATACAAAATGGGAGATTGGAAGAAAAACACTTATGATTGGGAGAAAGTACAGCAAGAGATGATGTAGATATAGATGTGCTAGTATGAAGGATATTCAAATCTTGTAAGTGAGAGTACATGGAGTTTAAATAAGATGGATGGAATCTGGTATTATGAAGATTTGAGGTTCACAAATGGGATGGACTTGAGAAAAAGAAGATAAAAAGAAAAACAAGGCTTTGCAGAAGAAATAAAGCGATAAAAAGTAGAATCAGGAGTATAATATGTTACCTGTTACAAAAATATTATTAAAATAAAAAGTAATTAATTTTATTTAATGAAAAATAAAAAGGAGATTGAGGATGAGATTAGAAGATGTAGTAATGGACATATGTTTGATAATGATAAATTTGAGAATGTCCATATTGTGAGAAATGATAAGGTTGAACTGGAAGTAAAGGAAGAAAAAGTGAATTTAGTGGAAGAAATGGATGACGATGACAGAACAACTGCTTATTGGTCAAAGATGTAAAAAGTAGATCCTGTAGTAGGATTGGTTGAGCTTAGTATAAAAGGAAGTGAAAAGGCCAAGATTATAGAATTGTATCGGAAGAAATTTTATTGGAAGAAATGAAGAGATGGATATAAGAGTGGAAGGAGATATGAGTATTTCAAGAAAAATCATTGTCTCTATAAGTTATAATCCTAAAACAAAGAATTTTTATAATTACTCCGGGAGAAGGGAATGAGCGTTTATATAAATAATGAGCTTTACTATACATCAAGACAACTAGAGAAGCTATGATATGATAGAAATAGGAGAAAAGTAAATTTATATTTGTTAATTTATGTGGTCAAAAATTTTGATTGGGAAAAAGAAAAACTGAAGATAACAATTAGTAAAAAGATAAAAAGGAGAAAAATGAGAAGAGAAGAAAGCGAATTTTTACTAATTTTTTAGTGAAGAAGGACAAAATCTATAAATAATGATTATTTTGGATATATGTGTTTAGATAATTATGCGATATGGGTAATAGCTGATGGATATGGAGATGATATTGATGTAGATAATTTCAAAAAGTTGCAGTAAAAGCGTATAGAACATTTTATGTTAGAACCTGAATTTAGTTCAGATAAAATAAAAAGAAATGTTAGAATTACGCTAATTTTTAAAGCACAAGAAAAACAGTTTGAATTAAAAATGAAACATTACAAACATCGGTATCAATATTAATAAGCAATTATCGTTCTTATTTATATGGTGGAGTTGGAAATTGTAGATTTTTATCATATAAGAGATGGTTATATACTAATACGAAGTAATGATGATACATTAGCTCAAAGTCTTGTAGATGAAAATATGCTAGAAATAGAAAAATATTGAAAGATCATAGATATAAAAATAATTTATTACAAATTGTGGGAGATAAAAATAGATTAAATATAAATGTTACAGCGATAGAGTTAAAAAGAAAAAGACAGTATAATTTTGATGATATTAGGATTATGGGAAAATATCTCTGATGATGAAATAGAAATTGAGATTGATAAAACGGAAAGATAGAAAAAGAATTAATAAAAATTTACAAAAATAAAATAAATTTAATAGAAAAATGAGATGAAAATAATACATTTGTAATAATTGATGTAAGTAGCAACTCCTGAGTTATTACCTAAAATTAGTAAACGAAAACAAAAATTAATTTTGAGTGCAGCTGTAATAGTTATATTATTTTAGAGTAAATGTTTATGCTTGGACAGATATAATAAAAGTTTAAAAAATATAAATATAATGAAAATATAAATAAAGAAATAGAGAAATAAAAATTTGTAATAATGTGAAAGAAAAATATTAAATTAAAAAGAAGTCTGAATATCAAAAATGGAAAAATTAAATCAGGGAATAATTGGAAAAGTAACGATTTCAAAACCAACTCTTGCAGGTTAGAAAAATGAAAGAGGAAAAGTAAAGAAGAGGAGGAAAAAGGTAGATAAATTAGAAAAAGACATTTAAAAGTATTTGTTTGAGAGTAATGCGTTATTTAATGAAGGGAAATGTGATGAGCTGTTGGCGAATTATGTAAATGCAAAAATATGTTTTAGGAGAAACTCATTATATGCGTGATGAATTAAAATTAGATGATAATATTAGTTTTAGATCAAAGAATAAAAAGAAATTGAAAATTAAAAGAAGCAAAAATTTAGAAAAAGTAGCTGAAGTGGCATTAGAAAGTAAAAATTATAAATTAGCTTTAGAAAAATATAGGAAATAAAAATATTTATGATGAAATTGCTTATGTTGATTATGCTGAAAAGTTGAAACGAAAAATGATCGAAATAACAGAAATGGAAAAAGGAGAATACAATAAAGTTATTTTGAGCTGAAAAGTCAAGGGAAATATTTGTGAAATGGATAATATTGAGGTAGAAAAAGAAAAATATCGTGGGAGCTATGAAAATATATGAGTTTTAGGGTGATAAAGAGAAAGTAAATGAAATAAAAGCTTAAAATGGAAGAGTTAGATAATAAACGAGATGATAAATATGAAAGATGCAAAAATAAAAGTAGAAAATGCGATGAGTCAAATAAAAATGAATAACACTGAAGGTGGAATAGAAGAATTGATGAAAGCTAAAGAAATTTATTATAGTATTGGAGATGAGATAGGGTGCTGAAAATATTGAAAAATTTATTGAGAATTAAGAGATTTTATTCAATTAGAAGAAGAAATAAAATTGAATTGGATAAAGAAAAGATAAAAATTATTTTAGAATTGAAAGAAAATGAAATAAAAAGAAAAAGAAAAGCTAGAAATGATTTCGCAAAAATGAAAGAAATAACTATGTTGGAAATGGAATCGAAGATTTATATTCGTTAAAAAGGATATATGGAAGCTATAAGAATTTATAAAAATATAAAAGAAAATATATAGAATTAAATAATGAGTTAGAAATGAGGAGGAACAAAATAAAGAAAACAAATGGATGAAAGAATAACAAAATGGAAATCTTTGATTATATGAAAAGGAAGGTGATGAAGAGGAAAAATAAAAATTATAAAGAGGCAGAACAAAAAATATGAAAATGCTATAAATAAAATGAAAAATATTGAAATGGAAGTAAATATAAAAGATAGAATTGAGAAAAATATAAAAAATTATGAAAAAAATAATAAAGATGGTGGAATTTTGGAAATAAAAAGAAAAAGTTACTGAAAGAGAGGGATTAGTTTTTCAAACATATTTTGAAAAAGATTGAAAATGAAAAAAGTACTTATGTAAGCTATATTCGGAAAAAGCAAGGGATTTGGGTGCTTTCATCAGATTATGAAAAGATATATGCTCAAGATTGTGTAAAAATAATTATTGAAGAATTATATGAAAAATAGAAATGTTTTTCAATAAAAATGTTTTGGAAATATTTAAAAGTGCGTATTATAAAATTTTTGATGAAAAAGTGAAAGATGATAAAAATTATATGCAAGATATTGAAATTGCTAGTGTTGTAATGAAAGGAAATGGGCAATAATTGTAAATATTGGTCGCTTCAAATATAAAAACTTTATAGACGAGAATACATTAATATTTCAGGAGAAATGATAAAAAATAAAAAAATAAAAAGGAGATATTTTATTATTAAAGTAATAGAATTTTATAAAAATTTGAATAAAATAATAGAAAAAGATGAGGTATTAGAGAAAATAAAATAAAATTCAAGATATAAAAAGATATAAAAAGAGATAGATGAAAAATAGAAGATAAAGAATTAAAGTGTGAAAATGAAATGAATTTTTGTTGTAATGCTATAAAAGGTAAAAAGTAAAATAAGAGGATTTGAGTAGTAGCAAATAAAATTAGACAAATTTGAATATATTAAGTATAGTTATAATTTTATTTTTAAGTGGGATTATTTTTAAATGATAAAATTTTAAATCAAAATTAAAAATAATAAAATTAGAAAGTTATGCTTTAAAGGGAAATAAATGCTTTACAACATCAAAGTTTAAAAGAATATGAAATTGTGAAAATATAAAAAGAATTTCTAAAATAGAAAAATGAAAAGATTGAGAGTGAAAAACTAAATTTAAAAATATAGAAGTTTCAAATAATGAAAAATGAAATATGAAAAAGAGAAATTGAGGAAAAGTAAAGGTAGAAATAAAGAAAGAGTAAAAAGTATAAACAAAGAAAAATAACACAAAATAGATTTAAAGAAAAACGAAAATATAAAATGAGTTTGGAACAAGAAATTTTAAAATTGGGAAATATTAGGGCGTGATAAAAGATGGAAATGTTCTTACCAATAAATTATAAATTATGTTGTGGCTATGAGATGATTACAACTATATTTGTAATACACAATTTCTCAAATATTTATGCCGTAAAATGTAAGAGAAAAAGTACATTTTAAAAGATATTTTCTAGTTTAGTTTTAAGAGATGAAAACGGAAAGTTTTTACTGAAAAAATAGAGATGAATATGAAAAGTATGAGACGATTTTTAAAATTGAAATAAAGAATCTAAAAATTGAATATTGAAAAAGGATAGTAAAAAATAATTGATAATTTTAAATAATAATACAGAATATATTGTAATGGAAAAATTGAAGGAAATCTTTAAAAAGAAATTATAATGTCTAAAAATGAAATGAAATTACAGGAAATAATGGATATTTTTAAAAATTATCAAGATTGGGAGTAAAATTCATAAAAATAAAATTTTACATTTTGAGATATAAATCCTAAAAATAATATTAGATAAAAATATGGATGTGAAAATTATAGATTTTGGAGCAAGTAAAAGCTAGATAATAAAATTAGAAGTGAAGTCGTGGTTTGTGACAGTTATTCAGCTTTTAGAACAATATAGCTTTTACTGTAATGAAAGATGAAAGAAGTGATATATTCTATTTTTGCAGTTTTATATTTTATGTTATTTAAGAAAAATTGAAGAGTAGTTATGAAGGTTTTTGAATGATATTGAATTTGAAAAAAGTAAAGTAGAAATAATAAAAATATGGAAAAAGCTAGAGAAATTAGTAAAAAGGGGTTAGAAATAGAAAAAGATAAAAAGATATAGTAATTTAAAAAGAAGTTTTTTAGTTGAGCAAAGGGAATTAAATGAGGAGAAAGAAATGGAGTTATTTTGAGGAAGAGTTAAGAAGAAAATCGTATTATGAAATGTATCAAATTGCATTGAAAGAAAAATTGATAGAAGTTTATTTACAAAATCCAACTCGTGAAGAATTGATAAATATTTTTGATGAAATATAGAGGAGTAAAAGCAAACTATACAATAGAAAGTTATAAAGAAAAATGGTTTAGTAAATATACAACATTTATTTGATGAAAAATTAAATGGAAGAATACATCATGAAAATAAAATCAAAATACACATAAAAATAATATATTATAAAGGATTAAATTTAACAAGAGAAGATAATTATAAAATTCAAATTCTGATGGAATAGGTAAAGGAAATATATTTTTAATTAATTCAAATAATTATGTATGTGGGATTTTTCATTTAGAAAAAGATCTTGTGAGTAAGATTTATATTATTTAATATCAAAGATAAGATGCTGAGAGTAGATAATCTTAAAAGTAATAAATATTCGTTTATAAAAGAAGAAGATTTAAAATTTACATATAAATTCTATAATAGAAAAAGGGAGAAAATACAGCAAGTTATCCATATAAATTGAATTATTATAAAAGAGTTGAAATTGAGGATTTTGAAGTTAGAGAGCTGAAGAAACAAATGCGACATTGTGTATAGATTTTGGGACGACAAATACAGCTTTAGGAACTTATCTTGATAGCAATTATATAAAAATATACCAACAAATGATATATTAAATGAAAAGATATCATTAAATTCAATAAAATTATGTGAAATTTGATGATGGAGATAGAAAATATAGAGAGATATTTCCAACATTAGCATATCATGTAGAAGATTGTTTTTGATAAAGAAAAATATTAAATTTTTGTTTGGATATGATGCGTTAAAAATTAGAGATGAATGACTATGTGATGACAGGTTCATTATTTTACGGATTAAAAATTGGGTTCATAATTATAAGGAAGAAGAAAAATTGTAGATGAATACGGTAATACTCAATATATAAAAAGAGATAATAAAAAGCATATTTAGATTATGTTGTAAAAAGAGCAGAATATCAATTTAAGTGTAAATTTAAAAGATTCATCTTCAAGTCCAGTAAAAATTAAAGGAACAATTTTTGAAGTTTATTTGAAGAGATATTGACGAAAGATGAAAAAGAATGAATATGAAATTGTGAAAAATAGTATGGATGAGGCTATAGCTGTTCTATACAATACAATAGAAAATCAAATTAGAAAAAGGGAAATATGAAGAAAAATGAAGAATATAGATGCTTAATAATAGATTGTGGTGGAGGGACTACAGATCTTGCAGCATGTAAATATAGAATTGAAAATAAAAAGTATATTATTATTTAGACATAAAAACGAGTTTTGAAAATGGAGATGAGAAATTTTTGGTGGAAATAATTTAACTTATAGAATTATGCAATATTTAAAAATAGTTCTGGCAACAAAATATTCAAATAAAAGAAAGTATAAAAATAAGAAATTTAATAAAATATAATGATAGTGTTTTGTATAAAGCTATTGATGAGTACGGTGTAGATAAAAGATTTTTGTGAAAAATGGATGAAATGTATAAAAATGTGAAAAATAATTCCAACAAAATATTCTAAATTTGAAAAATGAAAATGAGCGATGAGTACAAAAATTAAAAATAATTTTTATATGTTATGGGAAGCAGCTGAGAATTTGAAAAAGAATTTTTTACAATAGATGGAAGATTAAGAACAGATTTGATATTGAACATAATTATAATGGAGAAAATGATTTACATATTACAAAAATTAAAAACATGGAAACTTCATATTTTTAAATGAGGGATATTTTAACACTATAACTACATATCCAAGAGAAATTTTTACGATAAAAGAAATAGAAAAATTGTAAAAATAGATATTTATGGAATGCTTAGAAAATTTTTGAATACTTACTATAATGAAGGTGCTTTTATTTGATTATTCTTTAATAAAGTTAAGTGGACAATCAACAAGATTAATACATTTCAAGAAGTCTCTAAAAGAATTTGTGCCGGGAAAAATGATAGAATATAGAGAATTAATGGCAAAGATAATTATGATTTAAAATTAAATTGTTTAGATGGATGTATAAAAATATTTGGATTATAAAAATTTGGACATATGGAAGTGAGTATAAAAATGAAGTTCCACTTGTACCGTATTCAGTTTGGATAGAAAAATATAATGGAGAGATGATGGAACTTATAAGAACAGCAAGAAAAGCACAAGTTATGAGTAAATTATATAGATAAATCAAGTTCAGCAATGGAATTTAAAGTTTATGTACATAATGCGGAAGGTGAAAAAGAAAAAGAGTTAGTATATAAAAAATATAAATGAATATGATGAAAGAGATGCTGTTGATATATTGTTTTGATTATGAAGGAATTTTTAACTCAAAAATGATACAGATACAATTCAAAATGAAATTACAAGATTTTTATATATACAGATTTGAATAATTAGGGATTTTATGTCGTTCAATTAGAAGAGAGATGATCAATTATTTTTAGGAAAGAAAAATATTTTTCGTATGAAAATAATTTGAATGATATCTCGTATTTTGATGGAGAGCATTAATGAGAAAAGAAAATTTTTATTTTTAAATAGAGAGTATATAATTTTTATATCTTTAATTTTTATAATGTTAGTTTTTGCTGTAGGAAAGCGTGAAAAATAGTGAATCTAAGTACAAAAATATTATGGAAGAAAAATATTAAATGATGAAAAATAGAAAAATTAGTAAAAGATATAAGTAAAAAGCAAGAAGAATTAGGAAGAGCTCAGCTAGAATTAGTAAAGTTAAAAAGTGGATCAAAGGAAAGTGTTGGAAGCAAAAAATTAGGTAAAATAAAAATAAGTAATTTTAATGATGAAATTGAATTAGGAAAAATGACAAAAATAGAGATTTAGTAAGTTTAGAACTAGAAAAATACTAGTTTTTCAAGTAAAAATAGAAATAGGTAAAGATAAAAAAATAATTATAATACGAATAGTGTAAATGAAAAATATTGTAATTGGGAATCAAAAACTGTCGCTAGAAAAAGTGATTTAACAAATAAAAATGTTAAATTTATCAAAATACTATAAAATTTTATGGCCTGTTGATTCTGAAAATATAACGAGTGAGTTCAGGGATAGATATCATCCGTTTTAAAGCAAAATGAAATTTCATAGGGAGATAGATATTGCTGGAAAAAGGCGAAACTATAAGAGCGTCATTTAATGGAATTGTAACATTTGCAGGAGAAAAAGGTGAATATGGATATATGGTAGAGCTAGAAAGAGATGACGGATTAAAAAGTACGATATGCACATTTGGATAAAATGAATGTTGTTGTAAATCAACTTGTTAGTGAAGGAGAAAAATTGGAGAAGTTGGAAATACAGGAAACGACAACAGGGTACATTTACATTTTGAAATAATTATAGATAGTATACCTGTAAATCCTCTAAAATTTAAATATTTTTAAGTAGTATTTATAAATTTAATATATCTATTATAAAGTATTTTACTTAATATAAATATAAAAAGTATTGAAAATTAGTAAAAAGGATTGAAAATTTAAAAATTCAATCCTTTAATAATTTATAAATAATCAATTAAAACTTCAACAGTTCCATTTTCATAAACGAATAAACCTGTAACAGGAATATTAGGGAGATGTTCGTGCATCATAGTGACAGATTTTTGAATGTAACATTTTTGAGTTTCATCATCAGTTGGACAACCAGCACAATCACTGTGACCTGCAAACAAAAAAATATGATCCGATTTATGTTTATTGATAGAAATTAAACAATTTTATCTTCAACCTCTTTAATGTAATCATCATAAACAATTTTACTAGATGGATAAGCATCTGTAATAGTATCTACATATTCATATCTATAATTATTTCTAATGTATTCGTTAATTATATGGATAAATCTTCCATCCATACAACAAATTAATGTACCAAAACATTTTTATAACCATCCTTTACTTTATTAGATCTGTAAGGTAAAACCTTAATAAAATTGTATTTATATTAAATATATGATACAATAAAATAAAAATCTAGTAAAAATAGAGAGAATGGATGGAAAAAGGTGTAAAAATGGAAAAATAATAAAAAAATAAATGAATTTTCAAAAATAGCAAAAGAAAGAAAATTGACAGAGGAAGAAGTTTAAAGAAAGAGAAAAATATAGAAAATTGTACATGGAGAAATTTTAAAGAAACGATGAGAGGTCATCTTGATAGTATAAAAAGTTGTAAGAGTGGATGAAGATGGAAATCCAGTAGATGAAAATGGAGAAAAACTAAATCCAGGAAGATAAGAATAAAATTGAAGGAGTAGAAACTATGAAATATGATTTAGTCTATTTGATTTGGATGGGACATTAGTGGATACATTAGAGGCAATTACTAAAATTACAAATTGTGCCATGGAAGAGTTAGGGGTTGAAACAATATTCTTTGATAGAAGGAAGATACCTTATAGGAAATGGAGTACCAGGAATTGTAGAAAAAGTATTTGAAATGGAAAAATATGATGAAAAATAAAATAAGTAAAGAAAAATGTTAGAAATTATTAGAAAATTTTATAATATCTATTTTAATTATAATGTAAAAATTATATGATGGAATTGATAAATTGTTAGATTTTTGAAAGAAAATAATATAAAATTTGGGATTGTAACAAATAAAGATCAAGAATTAGCAATGAAACCGTAAAAGAAAATTTTTGAACTGGAATTTTTAGAAATAATAGGGACAGACGATACAAAAACATCCAGGAGCTCAGATCCTTATGGAGTAAATTATTTTGCAGAAAAAAATATAATATAGATAGAATTTTATTTGTTGGAGATATGATGGTTGATGTAAAAACTTCTCAAAAACTGCAGAAGTTGATTTATGTTATTGTAATTGGGATTTGGAGCATCAAAAAGGTGAAACTGAATTGATGAAACAGTAAAAGTTAATACAGTTGAAGATATTATAAAAATAAAAGGATAACTTATTTTTAAATTGATTTTCAAAGGAATAAAGAATGCTAAAAATAAAAATATTAATAATAAATACAGGTGGAACAATAAGTATGGTTCCTACTACTGTGAAAGATAAAAAGTCCATTAAAACCTTCAAGATCTTGGCATGAAGTAATTTCAAGTTATCAATTTTTAAATAATTTAAATGTTGATTACATTTCACTTAGTCAAATAATAGATTCATCAGATATGAATTATAAATTATAGGGTTGAAATGGCAGAAATTATTGATAAAAATTATGAAAAATATAAAGGTTTTGTTATATTACACGGTACTGATACTATGCAGCGTACACAGCAAGTGCTTTATCATTTATGCTTAAAAATTTAGACAAAAACAGTTATATTGACGGGAGCTCAAAAAGCCAATACAAGAAATGAGAAGTGATGGATTACAAAATTTATTAACGCAATTGAAATAATAGAAAAGCAAACAGAAAATGGAATTTTTATTGGACGATGAATTACCAGTTGTACCAGAAGTTTGTATAGAGATCATTTTGATTAGAGGAATAGAGCGAGACTTGATGCGTCAAAATTATTTTGGTTTCTCAAGTCCAAATTATTTGCCGTTAGGGAGAACGAGGCTCAGTTAAAATCAATAAAATAGACTCATTCAAGGGGAAAAGAAGAAATGTTTTACGTTGATTATAAAATGAATCCCAATGTCTTAATGATAGATTTATTTCAAGTTTTAATGCGAGTATCAAAAACTATTTTTCAGAAAATAGTGGAAATAAAAGGTCTTGTGTCAGAAGCTTTTGGAAGTGAAATACACCACAAAGTAAAGAATTTTTAGAAGTGATTAAATATATAATTACAAAGGAGTTGTAATTTTAAATATAACACAGTGTACAGTTGGAACAGTAGAAACTGTTTATGAATCTAATGAAGTTTTAACAAATTTAGGTGAGCATGGATATGATATGACTGGAAAGTGCTATTCACAAAAATGATGTATTTACTTGGAAAATATGAAGATATAAAATTAGTTAAGATAGGATTGACTAAAAATTTAGTGGGAGAACTAACAAAATAAGGGAATTACTTTTTAAGTGAAAAAGAGAAAAATGAATACAGAAAAATGTAGAAAATTGAAAAAGAAGAAATAAATGAAATAATTAGAAAATTTGAAAATGAAAATATTATATATATGTTTTTATATAAAATATGATGGTATGAAGTTTGATTCATTTGATGAAAATCCAGGGTTAAAAAGTGTAAAAGGTGAATTTAAGAAAAATATTGAATTAAAATGGGATAAAGATCTATAAAGGTGTACAACAAGCTGGAAGAACGGACGCAGATGTTAGTGCATTAGAAAATATTTTATATGTAAACTAGTAGTCAAAAATAGCAATTTTCTAATCTTTAAAATGAAAAAGTTGAAGGACTTGAGATTGTAAAAATTGAAAAACATTACCGCAGCTAGAATTTCCAGAAATGATAGAAAAAGATATACATTTACGAATATCCAAAAATAAAAATATAATGAAAATATAATTTGATAAAAATGTAAGGAATTAAGTGGAAAAAGATTTTAAAGAATTTACTCAAAAGGAGAAAAATTAAAAATCATATAAGAGAGATTTATGTAAAATATAATGAGGGTAAACTTTATTTTGAAGGAGATGGTTTTTACCACAACAAGTTAGAATTATGAGTAATGTAATTTTTGAATAATGTGAAAAGTCTGTTAGATGGAAAATATTTGATTTTTGGAGAAAGTGGAACTGTCGGAAAAGTTACAAAAATATATTTTTGAAAAAGTTGAAAATGTTGAGATAGAAAAAGTACAAAAATTGAGGAAAAATGAATTGTTTTATATATTTTATGTAAATAAAAGATAAGGGAGAGTTAATTGAGTAAAAAGGAAAAGAACATAAACGATTAAAAAGAATATGGAAATATTGTTGTAAAAAGAAATATAAAAATAATATAATAGTAAAAAGAGAGAATTAAATGTATGTAATAAGAAAAGGAATAGAATACTTTTTCCCTAAAAATAGATAAAAACTTAATGGAAGAAATGAATATTTTAACAGAGAGAGAAAAATATATTAAATATGGCAAAATACGATAAATTTCATTGTTTAGAAGTTTATAAAAAGTAAAAAGTAATTTGAAAGATGATAAAAATATTTGAGATTAGCTTTATTGCATGATTGTGGAAAAGAAAAACGGAATATTTGTAAGGATTTTGATAAAATTGGGTTTAAAACAAATTTAAAAATCATCCGGAATTAGGGATTTATAGAAAAATAGACAAAAGAATTAGCAATATTAATTAAAAATCATCATAATAAAAATTATTCAAAAGAAAAATGGATATTTTTCAAAAATGTGATGATGAAAGTTAAAAACAGGTAATTTATTTTTAAAAAGGATATTAAATGGAAAAAGAAATTATAAAAGTTGAAGAAAAATATCTGAGAGAGAATTGATAGTTATTTGGCAAAAAGATTGGAATTAACAAGAACGAGAGTACAAGAACTTATAAAAGAAGAACAAATAAAGTGAATTATAAAAATAAAAATCATCTTATAAAATAGAGGAAAATGATCAGATAGAAGTTATAATTCCAGAGATACAAGAAGTAGAAATTATACCGGAAGACATAAAAAATAGATATTGTTTTTGAGGGATAAGGATATAGCTGTAATAAATAAATCAAGCAGGGCTTGTTGTTCATCCAGCTCAAGGACATTATGAGGGACGCTTAAATGCCATATTGTATCATATAAAAGATTTATCTGGAATAAAATGGAGAAATGCGACCTGGAATAGGCATAGGCTTGATAAAGATACAAGTGGTTTAATAATTATAGCTAAAAATGATAAAGCTCATTTGGAATTAACTAATATGTTTCAAAATAAAGAAATAAAGAAGACTTATTTGACGATAGTAAAAGGAAAAATAAATAAGAAAAAGGAAGAATTGTAACACAAATCGGTAGAGATAGAAATGATAGATGACAGTACTTGATAGTTTGACACAAGGGAAAAATGCAATTACAAATTTCAAAGTTATCGATCAAAATGAGAGATTTTTCGCTTGTGAAAAGTTGATATTGAGACAGGAGAACTCATCAAATTAGAGTCACATATGAAATATATGGGATATCCCATAATTAGGTGATTCAGTTTATGGAAGAGTAGATGAGGAAAAAGACAACGTTGCATGCGTATAAGCTAGAATTTTACATCCGACTAACAAAAAGAAAAAGATAGAAATAGTTGCAGAATTACCGAACGAGTTTTTGAAAAAGCTCAACAAAAAGTAATTTAAAATTTGATGAGATTAAAATATAAAATTAATGAAAAATTATAAATAAATTTGAATTTTAAAATAAAAAGAATAATTAATTTCAAAATTATTAAAGAAAACTGAAAGGTTTTAGAAAATGGAAAGAGAAAAATGAGTTAAGAGATTTTGATTTGAGTTATGAAAAATAATTTTGGGAGTAGATGAAGCCTGGAAGATAATCGCTTGTCTGGCCTGTTGTTGCAAAGTGCTGTAATTATACCAAAAATATTTTAAGGAATTAGATGAAATAAATGATTCTAAAAAGTTGACGGAGAGAGAGAAAAATTATTTAATCCAATTATGGAAAATTGTATAGTTGGTGGTAGGTATTGCAGATGAAAAAGAAATAGATGAAATAAATATTTTTGAATGCAACTTTTTGTGCGATGCGACGAGCGATAACAGAAATAGATAAAAAGAAATTGGAGAAAAATAAAAATAATAGATGAATATAGTGAATCAGAAAAATAAAAATAAATTGATAAAAAAACTATGATATAACTTTTAGTGGATGGAAATCACAAAATAAGAGAGTGCAATAAAGCTCAAGAGCCTGTAATTAAAGGAGATGGTATGTCATTATCTATTGCGGCAGCATCGATTGTAGCGAAAGTGACTAGAGATAGAATACTTTAGAAATAGCGAAGAATTTCCAGATTATAAGTTTGAAAAGCATAAAGGGTATGGAAACAAAAATTACATGAGAAATTTTTATTGGAAATAGATCCGTATAAATATCTATAGAAATAGTTTTGAGTAAAATTTTAGGTAAAAGTTAAGAGGAAATATAAAAATTTAAAAATTATTATAATTTTAAATGGGGAAATTAAAGTGAAGGGAAAATAAAAAGGAAAAATAGGGTTTGAATATGAAGAATATACTAAGAAATATTTAGAGTTAAAAAGGCTTAAAAATATATAGAAAGTAATTTTTATTCAAGATTTAGGGAAATTGATTTAATATTTTTGAAGAAAAACTAGAACTTTAATTTTTATTGAGGTGAAATATAGAAGAAACAATAATTATGGAGAAGTGGTTGAATTTGTGACAAAATCCAAAATGAAAAATATATATTTAACGTCTGAATATTATATTGATAAAATAAATGAGCAGAAAAATGTAAGATATGATATCGTTGGTGATTAGTGGGTATGTTAATACTTAATATAAATTGGATAAAATGCATTTTGAGGTGAAAAATGAAATGTGGTACAAATAATGAAGAAAAATGTTTTAAAAATGTGGTTCAAAACTATGTGAAATAAAAACAATTGCAATTCCAACTAGTATTAAATGAAGCACTAGGTTTGGATAGTTTTATTTGAATATGCCAAGATTGTGGATATACAGAAATGTACTCAGCTTAAAGTAATAGAGAAAGTTAGAAAAGCAGTTAAAAATTATAAATAAATTATTTTTAATAATTAAAGAAATATTTTTATGGAATAAAGTTTATTATTTAAAAATAAAGATATACTTTCGGGGAAGAAATGGTTGAGTACACAAAAATAAAATAGTAAACGATAAAAATTTTGAAAAATTATTGGAAATAAAAATTTAGAAAATTAAATAATATATATTATGTTTGGGATTATAATGAATATTTTAAGAAATTAATTTTTAATTATAAATATAAAAGAAAAATAAAGATAGCTAAATTAATTTCCTGAACTTTATACAAAGAGAATTTTATTATGTTTTAGAAAAAAGAAAAATTATATTGATAGTGTACCAATAAAACAAAAAGCGAAAAAGTGAAAGAGGATTTAATCAGGTTGATGAAATATTAAAGGCATTGAAAAATAAAATATATTGAAATTAGAAAGAATAAAAATACATGCATAAAAATATTAGATGAAAAACAAAGAGAAGAAAATGTAAAGGAGTTTTGGCAATAAATATAGATTTAGCAAATAAAATATTCTTTTCGGTGGATGATATAATAACAACTGAGCAACACTTAAAAGAGATAAAAATAGTATTTTACAAAATATAAAATTGAAAATACAAATATTGTAGATTTTTGTTTGCGCTGCAGAGAAATTAAAGAAAATAAGGGAAATATGAAATTTAAAATTAAATGATCATGTTATTGTTTGCTTTTTAATAGCGTGGGCAAATTGTATGCAACTAATGATGAAACATTAGAGACTTTACCTAAATATAGTCAAAGAGGAGATAATTATATAGATTTAAAAGCATTGTCGCATACGAAGAAAATGTTGTTTCAGAGTTGAAAGCAGAGGATAAGGTAAAAATGTGAAGCTAGAAATAATGATGTTTATCTCAATTGAATTAATTTATGGAAACGATGATGCAGCATCGAAATTATAGTGAATGGAATTTTTATGTGCAGAAGTTCCAAATAAAGATTTTCAATATTATTTGAAATTATGATACAAAAATATTATTATGGAAAAGAAATAGAAACTGAAAAAGAAAAAGTTCAAAAAATTTTTCTTATAGACAAGATTATGAATTGACAAAAATTCCAGAGTGGTCAAAAGGAAAAGTGGGGATACAAATATATATTGATCTACGAAACGGAAATGTAGATAATGATCCTATTTTTAATGAGTGACTGCACTGGATGATTTTTCAGCCCTAAAGGTGAAACTTTAACAGGGACAGAGATCTAGCTTGCATATTGAAGTGATGATAGGGAACAATTTTACAGTAAATGAATGGAATGGAAAATTATGAGGCAAAAAGTAACTGGGATTCAAACAGTGAAATGAAATTAAATTATTCAAGATATTATGGAGAGATTTACAAGAATAAAGAAAAAACTTGACTATTTAAAAGATTTAGAGCAAATTACATAATATTATCTTCCATTTTATTCTTTTACAAAATCACAAATATGATACGATAGATTTTTCATCATATTGATCATTTTTGGAAATATGGAGCAAACTGGAACAACAAAAGGATTGGATATAAAAGATACATAATGTGAGTATGCGATAAAAGAGTTAAATTTATTAGTATTTAATCCAAAAACTAAAAGAAACTTATTAGATGAAAAATATGAAGATGAAAAACTTGGGTTTGGACAGATTCAGATTTAGAATTGGCAAGTTGAATAATGGAGCTCACGCTAAAGGCATTAAAGTTGTAGTAGAAGTTGCTTTAGATACAGCGTCGAGAAGATTCTTTGCTAATATAGATGGGGAGTCACAAGATTGGTATTTAGATCAAAAAACATACGTACTTAACTGAAGTATCAGTAGTAAAAGAATATGTTCAAAATTCAATGAAGAAATGGATTTCTTTAGTTACGATGAGTTATTAGTAAAAAGACAAAGCAAAAGATGATGGAATTGATGGTATAAGATTTGTATATTATAATGAAAATAATAAAGACCGATAAGTGAAATTACATTTAAAAATTTAGGAAAAGATTTATTGATAACAGGAGAATTTTCATTAAAATTACTTGAAAGATATTAAATCTGGAGTTTATGATAGTGGAAGCGATTATAACATTGTTAATAATTTAATAAAATATACGATAAACGATAATGAAAATTGTCAAAATAAATAGTGTTGAATTTGCGAGCAAATTAGCAGAAATGTATGAAAATATAATAAAAATAAATTTTCGCGTCATCACAAATTTTTGTAGATTCATTAGATACAGATAGAATTTATAGTAGTATAATAAATAGAGTATTTTGATAGAAATAATCAGTCAAATCAAGGATATTTAGATAGTAGACCAGATTTGTATGGACGAAAATGCAGTAAATAAAATTAAAAAGAATAATTGGGGTTCAATTATTACTCCAGCATCACCAGTTATATATTATGGAGATGAAAGGAATGCGGGATCGGATTCACCGAGAAACAGGAAACCGATGTTATGGGATGATTATTGCCGTATGAAAAATGAAACCGATGATATAAATAAACATGTTTCAAGATTGAGTTCTGCTCCTACAACAGTTCAAATAAATGAAGTAGCTAAAACAATTTCGTATCCAGTCATTGAAAATAAAGAAATAGAAAATTATTATCGTTCACTGTTACTAGAAATGAATATAGTGAGTTATTTAGAAATGGAATTTCGCACTACTAGAAGTTTATGAGATTTAAAAACTAAAAGAGTTGATAATGATATAAGTAATTATTTAGAGGATGAGAAACGAAAAGCAAAAATTTATAGAAATCAAGATATAAGTATTCCAAAACCAAATATTGATTTTTATAACTTACGAAAATAAAAATAAAAAGAGTCAATAATAGTAATTGAAAATAATAGTTCGGATTCATATCCATTAAATTTTACAAGTTCCTAAATTATTTGGATTTTATGCGAATAAATTAGTTTCTGATGAGGTGTATGCTATAACAGATATAAGTACAATAGTGAGACCATATGAAGGTACTTTACAGTAATGATACAAAATATTTTGATGCATTTAAAATAAAATATAAGTTAAAATATCTTGAAAAATTATATTTCCCAAGATATTTTTAATGATATTATGATTGAAAATTATATAGAATATGTTAAAATTGTAAAAAGATAAAAGGGTGGGAAATGGACAGATTATAATGGGCAATATATTGGAGATAGTGCTGTTTGTGATAAATTGGCGAAATTAGGAAAAAGTATGGATGACTATAAACAAGATAGGAATTCGTCATTTAAAGGAAGATATCAAATAGGAGTGAGTGTATTAAAAGATTTAAATTTAATAGATAGTTCGATTAAGCATTGATAATGTTGTTTTTGAAAGGAGATTTTGCAAAAATATAGGTTGACTCACTAAGCAAAAGTAATAGTCCGGAAGCACAAGATGAAATAGTGATGATGTCTATATATAAAAAGATGGGCATATTTAAAAAGATATTCAGATAAAATATGTACACAATTTTCTATTCCAGCAAATAGCTGTATAGACTACAACAAAAGTGAGCATTGAAAGTAATGTTTTATTGAAAGGAAAGGAAGCACAAGGTTATAAGGCAACAGATTTTTAGAGGAAACATTGAAATTAAGTTCACTGGAGTTTTTGGGCGATCTCATATAGACAAAGGCAGTTAATGCAATTAGAGAAATTTGTACTGAGGGTATGGTCCATGTGATGGGAATAATGTACCGTTTTATTTTATCATGAAAATTTATCGGACATGACTTATCAGTAATTATTGACTTGGCGATCCTTGTGGGATAAGTAATGTTGTTTTGAAAAATGATAGTAATAAAGATAAAAAGCAAATAGATGAAAAAAGCTAAAGTGACGAGTAAAGAGCCAGTAAAAATCATTAGAGACGAAAAAGTTATTCCGAGATGAAAGTAAAAGAAATAGAAAACGGAAATTAAAGAAGAAGCAGTTTTATGAATTTTCTGGGCAAAAATATGAAGAATGGCGGATACAGAGCAATATAGATAGGAGAAGAATGACACAAGATCCGAAAATAGTTTTTGTAAAAGCAGAATGCAGTTTATAAATTGAGAGATTAAAAGAAAAATTAATGATACAAAATTATATAATCAAGATTATATATAAAATAGAGAAACAAAAACAAAACGTAAAATTTTGGAAGAAAATGAGAAAGATATAGAATATATTTTTTAAAAGTTTACGATGAAAAACGAAAGATAAAATTACAGATAGTGGAAATATAATAAATCAAGTAAATTTTTGATAGTTTTGAGAGGAAGAGAAGAAGTTGATAAAAATAAGAAATTGGGGATTTGATTTTATTATATTTTATTGTAACCGATAGCGAATAAAGTCGAAAATTGAAAGTTTGGAAGAAGTTTTGGGACAATTTTTCCAAAAGTATGTCGTTTATCCAGATATAGTAAATACAGAAGAAAAACAAAAAGAATATTTAATGAAATGAAAATGGGAATGCACTAGAAACAAATCAAAATAATGAAGTAAAAGTAGAAAATGAATTACCAGAAAATATAATAAAAATATCTTAAAGGAATAAAAAGATATTGATGAAGTTGAAATAAAGATAGAAAAAGTAGAAATTGATAAAATTGCTCAAACATCTGCATTTAAATTGATAAAAAGAAATAGGTGGAAGTTGAAGAATATAGCGTATGAAAAAGATGAATATGATTTACAAATATCCAATAATTAGAAGACTTTTGAGATAATATTTTTATAGAATTTTAAAAAGTACAATCAGGATTTTAAAATGAAATGAGAAAAATATTATGATAATCACAAATATAAAGACAGCATATTGTGAGAAATTATATACTTTGGTACATAAAAATTATAAAGGATTGATAATCTCAAAAAGATCCAGACAATATGTTTAATAGGATAAGTGTTAGGTCAAGATACGAGAGTGACGACAATTTTAAAAAGCTGGATAGAATCAAAATCACCAATAAAAGTAGAAAATGTAGAGAATCGAAAAATATATAACAAATATTTATGAAAAATATAGAGATGAAACGGATAAAAGGAAAGATAAAGAGATTATTCCATAATTTGTTTAAAAGCCAAAAGATTTAAGAAATTATGCTGCAAATATAGATGCTATGAATATTTATAGCTATATAGATTTTATACTATTGAAATACAATTACTCCTGATAAAAACGATGTATGTCAATGATAAATGTATTCTAAGATGTACTTTGAGGAATGGATATAGTAAAATAATTGCAAGCGAGAATGGAGTAACACTTGAAGGTGGAGCACAATTAAATATTGCAGATAAGAATATACAGCCATTTAAAATGTGTAAAGCGATAAAATATTGTAAAGCCAGAACTTGCAGCGTATGGAAAAACATACTGATGTTCAAGCGAGAGGAAACCAGCTTTTACTTGATATTGCGACAATAAAAATGTCTTCATGGAGGAATAATAAGTATTGATGATGCAAGCAAAGACAAAGTAGGAATAGCAAAAGAGTGAAATAGATAAAATGGTGAAAGCAAAAGATGTGATTTGTACTTACAAAAGTGATGGAAAATATGAACAACAAATAAAGAATTTATGCAGACACAATTAAAAGAAGAATGTATAAAATTTGCTAAAATGTAAAAAGAATACGGAAAGTTATTATGAAATAATCTAAAAGAAATAGAAGATATAGCGTGGAATTTTATCAGATGAAATGATACCGCCAAGATTAATGAAAAAGTAAGAAATATTGAAAAACTAAAATCTGAGAAATGAGTAAAGAAAGAAAAAGAGATAAAGAGGAAAATATTTGTGACATTTAACGAAAGTTATAAACGAATAAAAATATCGAACTCAGATTTTTGACTCAAAAGGATAATATATATGGAATGCGATGTGTGACCATGCAAATCAAAATTTTATAATTCTAAAATATCGTCAATCATAGTTTTGGGATATTTAATGAAATCTGCAAAGTTAAAAGAGAGTGAAGAAGAGTAGAGATAAGAAAAAGTCGTTAAATGAGAATAAATGATGAGGATTGAAACAGTGCAGCCAGTGATAAAATAAAGTGCTGGAAGGATATGCGCAGGAGAAAAACAACAGCCCGAGCTAACAGCACAGAACAAAAAGTAAAGAAATAACAACGGCTGAGTGAAACTTGGATAAACATTGGAGAAACTTTATGCCAGGTATTAGCCCAACAACGGTTGATATAGTTGAGGAAATTATGGAAAAGTATTAGTAAAATGTCCGTTTAGTTTGATACAATGGCAACGAGTTCATGGAAATTCTACAGACTGAAACAAAGTGTGAATAATGTAGATATTAAAACAAATAGTGAGAGGAGTACAACTAAAGTTGAACTAAATGTGATACAAGATAGTAAAAATAATAGTAGAATACAAGTAGTGGGGAATCAAACTACAAAAGAGAGACAGCAGCACAAGGACAAAAAGTGGAAAAACTAAAGAAATAATATTCAAAAAGCTCCAGTGACTCAAGCTACATGATAATAAAGCAAATTGAGGTAGTAATGATGGAAGTAAGAAACAGAAAATACCGAAAGCAAAGCAGCACAACAACTGTCACGTGTCCCTAATTGTACTGTTGGAGGAGAGCTCCTTGGATGAAAATTGCTTTAGAGGAATATAATAAATATAGGAAATGAAAAGAAAATCAAAATCCATTGCTTGAGTCAGAGTAGCAAGAGGCTCTCATAAAATAGGTTCCTCTCACCGTTAGCAGGTCCTGAAACATCTTGGTGTCTTCCTTTTATAAACTGGGTTTTCAAAACAACGTCGTAAAGTATTGAGACAGCGGCAGCTCAGGGAGTAGCTTGAGTTCATCAAATATGGTAAAACAGATAAAATTAGTATATGGAGCGATAATATTATTAAAAATCATAATAAAGCGACAGGTAGAAATCATATGGTCGTAGTCACATTTTTAGTAGGAACAGATAAAATGGAATTATATTGGATTAGGTGAGAAATCAAGGAAATCAATTAGTATATATATAGAAGAAAATGGTTCAAGTTCGCTATTTACAGTAGGTGGTGTTCAAGTTGTTCAAAAATTTTGTGATTTTATCTTTCCAAAAGATTATGTAGTCAAAGAAAGTGATTATTTAACAGAAAAGAGATATTTATACAAATATAAGTTTAGTAGGAGAAAAGTACAAGATAGGTTAATAGTTGAAGATGAAATTGTTTTGAAATAAAAGGTTAAGTAAGATAAATTTTTATTTTTCTCTATTTCAAAGTATTGTAAAATAGCGGTATACTTAGAAATATAAGAACATAAGGAGATGATTAGCATGAAAAATAGTATTAATCGGAGTTTTGTTGATAGGATCATTGACTTTTCGAGAGTTATAAACGAATGTCAAACAACGGGAAAAATATACAGGTAATGAGTCAGAATGATAGAAATGGTTATAGTTTAGAAACAGGAAAAGAATTTAAATTTACAAATGTAAGTAAGGATCATTTTGAAAACATGCTACTCAAAATGAAGTATATAAATTGTATTTTAGTGGTCAAGGGTATGATAAATTAAGAATTGATGAAAGAGATATATACGTGATGCTGATTGTGGTTGTATGTAAAATAAATTAAAATATAAGAAATAGAGGAATAAATAAAAATATGATTGAAAAATATAAAAAGAGTTAAAAGATAAAAATGTAAATATACAAAAAGAGTGGTATAAATGATATAATAGGATTTTTATTAGTAGGGGGTTTAGGATTTCTTTCAAAGAGTGGAAGATAGCTGTAAAATAACAGGAAAAGGACGTACAATAATGGAACAAGATATATAAATTGCATAAGTAATGAAACGAGGAATCATATTTTCAATTTTATACGTGTTCATGAAAATGTATACGAGCAGTATACAAAGGTAGTTTATGCAAAATTTATTTTGAAGGAAAAAGGGATATACAAGGATTGATGATTGATAAAAGTAGAAGGGTTTTAAAAATAAGTAATAAATAAGTTTAAGATAAGGTAGAAATAATATAATTTTTCTGCCTTTTCTTTTATAAAATTGATTGTAAAAATAAGTATAAATGATATAATTTGACAAAATTAAATAAAAAAAGGATGTGATGGATGAGTTGGAAATAACTTTATACGCTTTTTAATAATCTAACAAAAACATTAAGTTTTTAACATTTATGATATATGTTAGTGCGAAAAACAGAGCGAGAACAAAGGACTATATCGCATATATTGACGACTAATATAATTCAGATAGATTGACAAAATCTTAATAAATGTAGCAGACATGATAGGTGCAACGGTTTTAAATATATCTAAAACAGATTATGAACCACAAGGAGCATCAGTAAATATTTTTAGTAGCTGAAGAAAGAGGATTGATCCAACTAATATAGATTCATCATGTAATAGAGGCACTCGTATTTTTGATGGAAATTATAATCTTAATAATAAAGATAAAAAGTACATGAAAAACAGAAACAGTACACGGACATTTTGGATAAAAAGCCATATAACTGTGCATACATTCCCCAGGATATCATCCAGATAATTCACTCTCTACATTTCAGGTGATGTTGATATGAGCAACATGTGAAATCTCACCATTAAATACATTAAATTATTTGATCAGAAGTTTTGATTCTGACATTATAACGATGGATTATCGAATTAGAGGATTTACGAGATAAATCAGGTATATTTTCGAGATCATGGTATAACTTCAATTAAGATTTTTATAAGTAAAAGAAACATTAAGAAAATATGATGCCATAGATGTAAATGTCTCATCAATCAAATATTTTTCACACGAAAATGTTAATAAAAAGATATAGTTTTACAAAATTATTTGTTTAATCAAGATGTTTATGAAATAAATCCAGAAACTAGACTTGAAATCATGAATAGTTTGAGAAAAAGAAATGATAGAAATTTATAGTGGAGATGAATATTTATTAGAATTTCGGGTGATGGAATGAAAAATGAAAATATAAAAGAACAAGAAAACATCCATTATTAACGGCAATGAAAAATCATTTAGGAATAGAGAGTAAGATTTGATGTTCCAGGGCATAAAGGAGGACGTGGAATCAAGAATTTACAGAATTTAGTTGACTTGAGTCTATGAAAAATAGATGTAAATTCAATGAAACCACTGGACAATCTTTGTCATCCAACGTCAGTAATTAAAGAAGACAGGAGGTTGCAGCGAAAGCCTTTGGAGCGAGAGAAGCGATTATTTATGGTAAGTGGAACAACAGGGCAGTTCAAGCGATGATAATGTCAACAACAAAAGCGGGGACTAAGATAATTGTTCCTAGAAATGTTCATAGAAGTGTTATTAATGCATTAGTTGCAAAATGGAGCAATTTCCAGTTTATATAAATCCAGGGCTTAATCAAAAATTAGAATTTCACTTGGAATGTCAGTAAATGATATAAAAAGATAATTGTTGAAAAATCCAGATGCAAAAAGCAATATTAGTAAATAATCCGACATATTACGGGATTTGTTCGGACTTAAAGTCAATAGTAAAAATAGCACATGAAAATAATATGTTCGTTTTAGTGGACGAAGACATGGAGCACATTTTAGTTTTAATGAAAAATTACCGATTTTCAGCGATGGAAGAGGAGCGGATATGGCTGCGATAAGTATGCATAAAACGGGAGGCTCGTTAACTCAAAGTTCTATTCTTTTAATAGGTGGAGTAGAGTGAACGCGGATTATGTGAGACAAGTTATAAATTTACACAAACAACGAGTGCATCTTATTTATTAATGAGTTCACTTGATACAGCTAGAAAAATTTAAGCATAAATGGAAAAGAATTATTTGACAAAAACGATAGAATATTCTGAATATGCAAGAAAAAGAGATAACAAATTAGGTGGATATATGTATGGGAAAGAGCTTGTAAATGGAGATGATATTTTTGATTTTTGATACGACAAAAATTATCAATTTTTACAAAAGATATAGGGGCTTGCAGGAATTGAAGTTTACGATATTTTACGAGATGACTATAATATTCAAATAGAATTTGGAGATTTAGATAATATTTTTAGGATAGTAACTGCAGGAGATAGAGCAATGGAAATTGAAAGATTAATTTCATCACTTGCAGAAATAAAAAGACTTTATTCAAAAAGATCCAAAAGGAATGTTTGATCACGAATATATTGCACCAGAAGTAATTTTGACTCCACAAAAAGCATTTTATGCTGAAAAATTTCAATGCCGATAAGAGAAAGTGAAGGTAAAGTGAGCGGAGAATTTGTTATGGCTTATCCTCCCAGGTATTCCAATATTGGCACCTGGGGAAAAATAACTGAGGAAATTATAGAATATATTGCTTTATGCGAAAGAAAAGGGTGTAAACTTATTGGGACGGAAGATGTAAATGTTGAAAAATATAAAAGTTGTTGTTATGGAAGAAGGTGCGGAATAATGGAATTATGGTATACGGAAGAACATACAAAAATGTAAGATTTTTCAATAAAAGTTGATAAGCATTTAGTAAGTAAGCAAAGTGAATTTCAAAGAATAGATGTTTTTGAATCATATGAATTTGGTAGATTTTTAACACTTGATGGATTTATGATGTTGACTGAAAAAGATGAATTTATTTATCATGAGATGATGGTACATATAGCAATGGCAGTAAAACCAAAGGTAAAAGTATTAGTAATTGGAGCAGGAGACGGTGGAACTGTAAGAGAACTTGTAAAATATGAAACAATCGAGCAAAATAGATATGGTTGAAATAGATAAAATGGTAGTAGATGTTTGTCTGAATATTTACCGATAACTTCTAATAAGCTTGATGATCCAAGAGTGAACATATTTTTGAAGATGGATTGAAATTTGTGCGTTCAAAAGTAAAATGAATATGATTTGATTTTTAGTAGATTCAACAGATCCGTTTTAGCCTGGAGAGGATTTATTTACAAGAGAATTTTATGGAAAATTGCTTTAATGCATTAAAAGAAAATGGAATTTTTGTAAATCAGCATGAAAAGTCCGTATTATAAAGCAGATGCAGAGCTGACAAAAAGAGCACATAGACAATTAAAAGCAGTATTTCCTTTTTGCAACAGTTTATCAATTACATATTCCAACATATCCTTCAGGACATTGGCTTTTTTGGATTTGCAACAAAAGGACTTCATCCAATTAAAGATTTAAAAGATGAAAAACTGGAATAAATTAGGATTGAAAACGAAATATTATAATACAGAGTTACACAAAGGATCTTTTGCATTGCCAAATTATGTGAAAAGAATTAATAGAAAAATAAAGATTAAATTGAAAAGGAAAAAGATGAAACAAAAATATACATACATTTATTGGTTTAGTGATAATGGATATGAAGAAAGTCATATTGTAATTTTTGGAGCTCCGTTTGATAGTACAACATCATATAGACCCGGAACAAGATTTGCTGCAAGTACAATGAGAAATGAAAGCTTTGGGATTGAAACTTTTTAGTCCATATCAAGATAAAAGATTTGGAAGATATAAAATGTATTTGATGGCGGGGATTTAGAGTTATCATTTGGGCATTCGGTTAGCTTTAGAAGAAATAGAAAGAAATACAAAAGAAATATTAAATGATGGGAAAATACCGTTTATGATAGGTGGAGAACATTCGGTAACACTTGGAAGTGTGAGAGCTGTATTTGAAAAATATCCAGATTTACACATAATACAGTTTGATGCACATACAGATTTAAGAGAAGAGTATTTAGGGCAAAAATATTCTCATGCATCTGTAATAAAAAAAGATGTTGGGATTTAGTTGAAAAAGGTAAAAATTTTTCAATTTGGAATAAGAAGCCGGAGAAAAAGCTGAATTTGAGTCACGCCAAAAGGGGAGAAATTACATGACAAGATTCAATTTTTGATGGACTTGATGAAGTCGTAGAAAAATTAAAAAGGAAAACCAGTTTACTTTTTACGTTGGATTTAGATGTGCTAGATCCTTCAGAATTTCCAGGGACAGGGACGCCTGCAGCTTTGGGGAGTGACATTTGTGGAATTACATAAAGCGATAGAAAAATATCAAAATTAAATATTGTAGGGCTTGATATGAATGAATTATGCCCAATTTACGACCAATCAGGGCAATCAACGGCATTAGCTTGTAAATTGCTTAGAGAGATATTACTATTTATTAGTAAATAGTTTTTAAAAATAAAAATTAAATTAAATAAATTTAGAGGTAAAATGGGAAAAAGAGCGCTAATAATTGGAGCAGGTGGAGTATCAAATGTGGTGTGTCACAAGGTGCACAAAATTCAGAAGTATTTAGTTCAATAATGATAGCAAGTAGAACAAAATCAAAAATGTGATGCAATAAAAAGAAACTATAGAAAAAGTAAATATGCAGGAGAATTGAGATTGAAACAGCTAAAGTAGATGCGGATAATGTGCCAGAATTAGTAAAATTAATTAATGAATATAAACCAGATATCGTAATTAATGTGGCATTACCGTATCAAGATTTAATAATAATGGATGCTTGTTTGGAAACAAAAACAGATTATTTAGATACAGCTAATTATGAGCCTTTAGATACAGCAAAATTTGAATACAAAATGGCAATGGGAATATAGAGAAAAATTTGAAAAAGCAGGAATTACAGCTATATTGGGTTGTGGGTTTGACCCTGAGTGACGGGAGATTTTCAGCTTATGCACAAAAACATCACTTTGATGAAATTAATTACATTGATATTTTTAGATGCCAATGCTGGAGATCACGGATATCCATTCGCAACAAATTTTTAATCCAGAAATAAATATAAGAGAAGTTACAGCTAATGGAAGTTATTGGGAAAATGGAAAATGGATAGAAACGGAACCTATGGAAATAAAAAGAGTATATAATTTTCCACAAATTGGAGAAAAAGATATGTACTTTGTTACATCATGAAGAATTAGAATCTTTTAGCTTTTAAATATAAAAGGAATAAAAAGGATTAGATTTTTTTATGACATTTGGACAAAGTTATTTAACACATTTAAAAAGTGCTCGAAAATGTTGGAATGACATCTATTGAGCCGATAGAGTTTGAAGGGCAAACAGATAGTTCCATTACAATTTTTTAAAAAGCAGTATTGCCTGATCCAGCATCATGCGACTCTAGAACAAAAGGGAAAACAAATATTGGTAATATTTTTAGAGGTAAAAAGACGGAAAAAGATAAAAACTTATTATATTTACAATGTTTGTGATCACCAAGAATGCTATAAAGAAGTTAGCTCACAAGCAATTTCGTACACGACAGGAGTACCTGCCATGATTGGAGCGGCAATGGTGCTACAGGAGAATGGAAAAACCAGGAGTTTATAATGTGAAGAAATGGATCCAGATAAATTTATGGATGCATTAAATAAATTTGGATTACGTGGGTAGAAGACTTTAATCCAGTGTTAGTAGATTAATTTTCATTTTAAGGAAATGAAAAAGTAAGTACATGTAAAATAATATTAGAACAGATAATAATAAAAATACTTCCATATTTAATGAGTTTTTTTAGAACTAATTGGAATTATGATAGTAATTTTTGGAACAGTAAAAAGCAATAGTAGAATTTGTAGATTTGATTTGAATAGAAGTAAAATGTAAAATGTATTTAGCTTAGAATTTAAAAATAGCAGTAGAATTGTTAAAAAGTGTAATAATAAGAACTTGGGATGAATTACTTGTACTTTCGTTGTAAATGTTGAGAATTTTAATTACACTTATAATTTAGTGGGAAATAAAAATAATTTAGAAACTGACTCTGAAACAAGGGGTCAGTTTTTCTTGAATAAGAAATGAGAAATAATATGGATGAAATAGTAAAATTATGACAGTTTAACTAAAATGTTTTTGGAAATTTGAAAAACTAAAAAGGAATAGAAAAAGAATATAAATTTTATAAAAACGGAAAAGGCAAAAGATTTTAAAGGGAAGTGTAAAAGATATAAGTTAGATGAAGAGTATGGAGTTTCAATATTAAAAACACATGGTAAAAATAAAAATGGAATACATTAATCCAGTAATTAATACAGATGTTATAAAAATAATTTTATTTTTAAAAGGAGAGTGTATTTTATTTTCTAATAATAGGAAAATTGAAATAGGAGATATTGTAATTTATAGAGTTACATATAAAAAATCAATTTTTTGAAAGTAATAATCTTGAAACATTAACAATAAATATTTTTATAGATAAATTTGATTTAAGAAAATCAATGGATAAAGAAACGATTTTTAATTGGAATAATAAAATTTTGAATATATTAGATGATAAATTGTTTTATATAGGTGAAATAGATTCTAAAATTGAGGTATTGTCAAAAATATTTATAGATCAAAAATTATAAATATAGAAGAATATTTTATTTTTAAAATGAAAGTTTTTCAATTAATACTTTTTAATTTTAGAATTATCATCTAAAAACTTAAAAATCAGAGAGAAAGTATTCAAGCACAAAAATAAAAATTAATGAAATAAAAATTATAAAAAAATTCAGATTTTTGCAAGTATTCCAACAATTAAAGAAATTTGTAATATTGTAAAACTTAGTAATTATCAGTACAAAAATGTTTAAAGATATTGAAAACTATCAATATCTGAATACATTATAAAAACAAAAATGCACTATGCAAAAAGAATTGTTAGAGCAAGGGGATATGAGTATTTTGGAAAATTGCGTATACGGTGAGGGTATGAAAATCCAAGTAAGTTTAGTAAAGTTTTTCAAAAATATTATGGAATGTTGCTGAGTAAATTTAAGAATGAGAAGGAGTAGTCAGATTATTTTATAAAAAATAGTAGAAGGTTAATATTTTATTAAGGAGATGAGTAGAAAAATTAAAAATAAGGTATAATTATAAAAATAATACGTCAAAATTAAATAAAAATATTAATGAAAAATATGTAAGTTAATGGAGGGAAGCTGATGAAAAATACATTATAGCATTGGATCAAGGAACCACAAGCTCAAGAGCAATCATTTTTGATCAAAAATATGAATATTGTAGCAAAAATCACAGAGAATTTTCTCAAATTTTTCCCAGAGCCAGGATGGGTGGAACATAATCCAATGGAAATTTAGGGAGTCAAAGATCTGTTTTAACAGAAGTTGTAGCAAAATCAGGAATTTCGTTAAAAGATGTAGCAGGAATTGGGATAACAAATCAAAGAGACTGTAGTTGTTTTGGGATAAAAACAGGAGAACCTGTGTATAATGCGATTGTTTGACAATGTAGAAGAACTGCTGAAATTTTAGAACAACTAAAAATAAAGGGTTAGAAGAATATGTAAAAGATAATACAGGTTTAATAATAGATGCTTATTTTTTTCTGGAACAAAAAGGAAATGGATTTTAGATAATGTAAAAGGTGCAAGAGAAAAAGCTGAAAAATGGGGAATTATTATTTGGAACAGTTGATACTTGGTTAGTTTGGAAAATTAACAGCAGGAAAAGTTCATGTTACAGATTATACAAATGCTTCAAGAAACAATGATGTTTAATATAAAAACATTAAAATGGGATGAAAAATATTAAATGAATTGGGAATACCGAAATCAATGCTTCCAGAAGTAAGAAATTCTAGTGAAATTTACGGATATACAAAAATGGGTGTAACTATGGGGAAGAAAGTGGAACTGAAATTCCTATAGCTGGAATAGCTGGAGATCAACAATCTGCATTATTTGGACAAGCATGTTTCCATAGTGGAGATATAAAAAAATACTTATGGAACAGGATGCTTTTATGCTGATGAATACAGGAGAGAAATGTATAAAATCAAACAATGGTCTACTTACAACGATTGCAATTGGAATTGATGGAAAAGTAGAGTATGCGTTAGAAGGAAGTATATTTATTGCAGGAGCTGTAATTCAATGGTTACGAGATGAATTGAGATTTTTGATCATGCAGCTGATACTGAATATTTTGCAATGAAAGTAGATGATAATGGAGGAGTATACTTAGTACCAGCATTTGTTGGACTTGGTTCACCTTATTGGGATATGTATGCCCGTGGAATAATGGTAGGACTTACTCGTGGTTCAAATAAAAATCACATAATAAGAGCAGCGCTTGAGTCGATTACATATCAGTCAAAAGATTTGATTGAAGAATGAAAGAAGACTCAGGATTGGAGCTAAAGTCATTAAAAGTGGATGGTGGTGCAGTTGCAAATAATTTTTGATGCAATTTCAGGCAGATATAATTAATGCAAATGTATTAAGACCAGAAATTATAGAAACTACAGCATTAGAGCAGCATATTTAGCAGGTCTTGCAGTTGGATTTTGGAAAAATAAGGAAGATATAAAGAAAAATTGGAAATTAGATAAAGAATTTGAGCCTAATTTGAGTGAAGAATTGCGTACGAAATATTTTAAAGGATGGAAAAAAGCTGTTGAAAAAGCTAAAAATTGGGAAGAAGAGTAAAAAGACAAATGGATTAAAATTAATTAATATTTATTAGAATTTAGGGCAAAAGCCCCTTTTATATGCCTAATAATAGTTGTTTTACTTATATTTGAAATATTAAAAATGATAAAAATATAAAAAGTTAGAAAAATTATTTTTGTCTTTAGTTTGAATAAACAATAATAAGTTATAAAATGTAAAATATTATATTATTTTAAAAATGGGCTATTTTAAAAAATGGGGTAGATAAAAAGAAAAATATAGATATATAATGTATTATAAAATAAAAATAGAAGAGGAATAAATATGGAGAAAAATATAAGAATAGAAAGAATATTTTAATTATGGGTCTTATAGCCTTGATTGTTAGCTGCGGAAGCTGGTGGAGGTAGTTCTGTCTCTGTAAATAATGTTGGAAACAATATTCCAACTAATAGTGAAAAATTTGGATAATAATAACTTAAATAAGGAGATATCATTAATGATAATCAAAATCAGAATAATAAAAATAATTTGGATATAATACTCCAATTAAACCAATAGTTTTTGATTTGGATAAAAATCTGAAGAAATTAAAAAAGTATATGGGACAAAAATTTGATAATGATATACAGTCACAAAAATATAAAGGAAAGGTGTTAAAATTGAATTTTTAGATGTAGATTTTTTATCAGATAATAAAAACAACCGAATTTGGTGGATATGAAAGAGATTATAAAGACATAAAAGATGAGGAATTTGGAGATAGACTTCACACATATGACAATGGAAATAGATATAGAAAATGTTGATAAAAATGATGATTGGAAAAGATAACCATGGACTAATAGTTGGAACAATTATTGGTGGAAAAATATTAAAGGAGCAAAATGAAGCAGAACTTTATGCAATGAGTATAAAAGATGGAAGCTGGAATTTCAATAGATATAGAAAATTATAAGAGAATGCAAAAAGATGGGGTGAGAATTTATAATCAATCATTTGGAAATGCAAGTGGAAATGAATTGGAAGAATATAAAAATGGGAAATATAAACAAGCGTTAAAAAGCATATATGCGAACGGTAAAAAGAAAAATTATATTTTAGATTCAGAAAATAAAAGAAGAGTAGATGAGTTTTTAAAATTTTATACAGATTCTGTAAAAGAAAGGTTCTTTATTTGTTTGGGCTGCTGGAAATACAACGAATGGTAGAACTTGGTTAGAAACTTCAGTGGGAAAGAGGATTGCCTAAATTTATACCCTGATTTACATAAGGGGTGGATTGCAGTAGTTGGTGTAAGAGAAGATAGAACTGAGTATAATCCACATTTAGCTTGGGCAGGAAATTCAAAATATTGGGCTATTTCAGCAAATGGAAAATTATTGTTATAAAAATAAATGTTATGGATACGGTTCTTCGTTTGCGGCTCCAAGAGTAACTGCAACGGCAGCAAAAAAATAAAAAGAAAAATATCCGTGGATGACAGGTCATGAAATACAACAAACAATATTGACAACAGCAGATGATATTGGAGAACCGGTGTAGATTCACGATTTGGTTGGGGATATTTGAATGAAATAAAAAGCGTTAAATGAATAGCAAAATTTGATAGTATTCTACTTGAAGGAGAAGGAAGGTCTAATGCAGGTTTTAAAAAGGTAAATTTAATGCAAATATTACCGATGAAGGACGATATTTTTAGTAATGACATAAGTGGAGACGGGGATTAGAAAAAGTGGTAAAGGGACATTAGTTTTAGCAGGAAATAATACATATATGGGAGAAACTTTAGTAAAAATGGAGTTTTAGAAATTAAAAATCTGTTAATTCAAATATTGCTATTACAAGAAAAGTAGAAGATGGAATAGTTAAAGAAAAAGGAACATTAGTTTTAGGAGATAAAAGCTGTTGTAGGAAATGAATATGATAAGAAAAACTGTTAAAAATGATGGTATTTTTGAAAGTGGAAAGTGGGAAGGCAAAGAATAACAGGAGATTATATTGCAACAAATAATTCTGAAACGGTTGCCACTTTAGGGAGTACACTAATTGTAGATGGGAAGACAGAGTTAGATAGAGCGAGTATTGTTGCATTTAGAAATGGAGATTATTTTTCTGAAAGACCTCAAGAACACAATGTAATTGGAAGCCTAGAGGTGGTGTAGAAGGTAATTTTGGAGAGATACAAGTCTGAATTATTGAGAGCAGAATCAACGATAAAAGATAATAAAGTTTCTTTAAATATTCAAAGGAAAAATGTAAAAGACTATGTAGAAACTTTTAGAAAAACAGATAAAATGCAAAAAGATACGGCTGAAAAATGTAGAGCAGTTATTTAAAAGGAATAGATAAATCGTTGGAGAATGGAGATAAAGTTAATGCAGATGTAATGAGAGAAGTTGCATTTTTCCAAAATAATACGACAAGTAGTAATATAGGAAATTCGTTAGATAGTTTATCAGGTCAAATACATGGATCAGCTCAAGCATTAACATTTAAAGCAAGCAGATATTATAAATAGAGATTTATCAAATAGACCGTCAGCTATATCAGTTAAAAGATGAAAATAGTGAAAATGGAGTAGGTATTTGGATAAACGGAATAGGTGCAAATGGTAAATTACACCAAGAAGGTTATAGCAGAAGGTAAAAATGAAAATTATATGGCGGACAAGTTGGAATTGATAAAAATAGGGAAATAATGCGATAATTGGAATAGCGGTTGCAAACTCAAAAGGGAGTGTAACATTTAATAGATTTGGTGGTAAATTAGAAGTCTAATGACTTTACAATTTCAACATATGGAAGAAAAAGAAGGAGAAAATATTCCGTTTTATATTCAAGGTAGATTAGGGAATAGGGAATACAGATAGTAAAGTAAAAAGACAGATAGCTTTACCAAATGAAAATACAGAAATTGAAGTAAATTATAAAAATAAAAAAATTTATTCAGCGTATGTAGAAACAGGATATAAATTTGGGAAAAACAATTTATTTCGTGAGTCCGTATATTGGATTTTACGTATAATAAAGTTGTAAGAAATGAATTTAAAGAAAAAAATAGTAAATTTGGGTTAAGTGCAGAGAAAGAAACATATAATCAAAAATGCAATTTATTAGGAGCAAGAATTGAAAATAAAATTAATATTTTTTTGATAAACAAGTAAAATTATATGGATACGGAACTTATAAAAAGCATTAAATGAAGAAAAATTAAAATTTGATGCAAATTATAATGCAATTTCTAATGCAAAAATTACTGTAAAAGGAATAGAGTTGCCAAGAGAGAGTATTTTGGAGTTGGAAGCACAGTTCAACTAAACAAAAACTTTGAACTTTATTTAAACTATGAAAATAAATTAAATATAAATAAAGATAGGGACAGTATTTTTACAACAGGATTTAGAGTAGTATTTTAAAAATATAAAATGAAGTACAACATTAGTATTTAAACTAAGTTGTACTTTTTAGCTTTTTGAGCATATTTTTCAAAAATATGGTAAAAATTATGTTAAAAATTGTGATATAATATAAAAAAAGTATAGGAGGAGAAAGTGTCAAAAATAAATATATGGATATAGATATAGATATATTCTAATTTACCGACGCCGGCTTTTTGTAGTCGATGAAAGATTATTGATTTACGAATATTAAAAAGAAGTGAAAGAAAAACAGGATGTAAAATATTACTGGCGCAAAAGAGATTTTTCAATGTTTTATTTTTATCCATTAATTGGACATTTTTTTAGATGGAACGACAGCGAGCTCACTATTTGGAGTTTAGACTTGGTATACGAGGAAATGGAGAAAAAAATTTAATAATAAAAATAGAAACTCATATTTTTAATCCAGCATTTAGGGATGATGAAATTGATGAAATATTAGAGATTACAAAATCTATATTGTATTTAATAGTTTTTAGACAATGGGATAAATTTAAAGGAAAAAGTAGCTCAAAAAGAAAAAGAATTAAATAAAATAAGTTGTGGGTTAAGGGTAAATCCAGAGTTTTCAGAAGTGGAGACAGAAATTTATAATCCGGCTGGAAGATACTCAAGATTTGGTGTTACGATAGCTAATTTTGAAGAAGATAAATTGGAAGGGTTAGAAGGTCTACATTTTTCACGCTTTATGTGAACAAAATTCTGACGCATTAGAAAAATGTATTAAAAAGTATTTTGAAGAAAAATTTGGGAAATATTTGTATAATATGAAAATGGGTAAATTTTTGGTGGTGACATCATATAACTCGTGAAGATTATGATATTGAAAAATTAATAAAATGTATAAATCATATAAAAGAAACTTATAATGTTGAAGTATATTTAGAACCTGGAGAAGAGTGGCATTAAATACAGGATTTTTAATATCAGAAGTTTTTAGATATTACAAAAATGAAATGGATATTTTTACTTTTAGATACATCAGCTCATGCCATATGCCAGATGTTATTGAAATGCCATATAGACCATATATATTTGGATCAGCTTTTACCAAATGAAAAAGAAATATACATACAGATTGGCAATATACATGTCTTGCAGGAGATATAATTAGGTGATTATTCATTTGATGAAGTGGTAAAAAGTTGGAGATAAATTAATTTTTACGGATATGGCACATTATAGTATGGTAAAAACAGAATACTTTTAATGGAATAAATCTTCAGCATTAGCAGTTTACACAGAAAAAGAAGGACTCTAAAGTTATAAGAGAATTCAAATACGAAGATTTTAAAAATAGATTATCGTAAGATAGTAATTTAAAGTAAAAATAGATTTTTATAAAAAGATTATAAAAATTATAATAAAAATATAAATTAAAAAGATAATAAGAAAGGAAGTAAAATGAGTAAAAAGAAAAGTGTACTTAAATCACGATGGAGGAGTTGACGATTTAATTTCGTTATATTTAATATTAAAAATGGAGGATGTTGAACTTGTTGGAGTGAGTGTAATTGAAGAGATTGTTATTTACAAACCAGCAGTGTCAGCAAGTAGAAAAATAATAGAAAAAAATTTGGTAATGAAAATGATAAAAAAATAAAAAGTAGCATTATCAGATTCAAGAGCAGTAAATCCTTTTCCAAAAGATTGGAGAATGCATGCATTTGTTGTAGATGCTTTACCAATTCTAAATGAGATAAAAACCATTGACAGTGGAAGAAGAACGATTAAAGCTACATGAGGATATTTTTGAAAGTATTAAGAGAAAGTGAAGAAAAAAATAGATTTAGTATTTGTTGAATTTCTAATCGACTTAGCTCGTGCGTTAGACATAGATAGTTCGATTGAAGATAAAATAAATAAACTTTACTGGATGGGAGGAACATTTTAGAACAAGGAAATGTTGAAGAGCCAGAACATGATGGGACAGCGGAATGGAATGTTTACTGGGATCCGTACGCAGCAAAAAGAGTTTGGGATAGTAATATAAAAATTGAATTAGTTGCACTTGAAAGTACAAATATGGTGCCACTTACAATGGATATAAGAGATATGTGGGCAAGCCAAAGAAAAAAATGAAGGAGTTGATTTTTAGGACAAAGTTATGCAGCAGTTCCTCCTTTAACACATTATGTTACAAATTCAACTTATTTTTTATGGATGTATTAACAATAGCATCATTTGGTAAAAGAAGATTTAGTAAAAAGAGAAGTCGTTTATAGTGATGTAATTACAGAAGGTGCAAAGCCAAGGAAGAACAATAAAAAGAAAATGGAAGACCCGTAGATTTAGTTTATTATGCTGATAGAGATGCATTTTTGAATATATAACAGAATTGGCTAAAAATAAGAATGAAAGGAGAGTATAGAATATCTATACAGTTAAAGTTATGAAAACATTAGGAGAATTAGTGGATTATGTGTCGCATGCAGGAGAAAAAGGATGGTAAAACCATTTGGGAAATTAGCACTTGCAGCAATTTTAGCAGGAATGTTTATAGCGTTTGGATCAGTTGGAAATATATTAGTTTTCAGCTGATTTTATACAAACTGAATGCAGGAGTAGCAAAATTTATTGAGCTCAGTTTTTCCAGTGGGATTAATTTCAATAGTATTGTTACATCTTGAATTATTTACAAGTAACTGTATGATGACAGTGGGATTAGTTGAAAAATATTCAATATTTAATATGTTAAGAGTTTTTGGTTATTGTTTGGATATTTAATTTAATTGGTTCAATTTTGGTAGCGTATATCACATTTAAAACGGGAACTTTAGGTCAAAGTGGTCAAGAATTATTAGAAAGCAGTAGCTCATCATAAAATAGAATGAAAGTGGATATGATATATTTTTAAAAGGAATTTTTATGTAATGTTTTAGTATCAGGAGCAAGTCTTTTAGGATATATGGCAAAAGATGGAATCTCTAAAATTTTTGGAATTTGTTCCCAATAATGTTATTTATAGTTTTAGGATATGATCACGTTGTAGCAAAATATGCTTTACTTGCCATTATCTTTAATGATGGGACATGAGCATACAACAATCGCTGGAATAATTCATAATTTTACATTTGCAACATTAGGAAACTTTGTAGGTGGGGGAATCGTAATCGCGCTTTCAATGTGGTACATTAATAAAAAGGATTAATATAAAGATAAAAAGATGTTAATAGAATTAGAAATAGATAAAGAGAAAAATAGTAAAAATATTGAAAAATAAAATCAATAAATAAAAATATAATTTTTGTGTTAAAAGATGATGCTTATGGTCTTGGAATTGAAAAATATTTTTACCGATTTTGATAAAAGAAAAATGTAAAAATTTTGCAGTTGCATATATTGAAGAAGCATTACTATTAAAAGAAATATATACTTTAAATCAATATAGTAAAAATAGTAAATTGAATATAATGTGTTTAAATTATATTGAAATTAATGATTTAGAAAAAGCTGTAAGTAATGAAATTGGAATTACTCTTTTTAGCTTAACTCAATTAGATAAATATGCAGAAAACTTGAAACAAGTTAGTTAGATAAAAAAATAGTATTTCATTTAAAATTTAATACAGGAATGAATAGACTTGGATTTAATATAAATGAAATAGAAATTTTGAGCAAAAAAATTGAAAGAAATAAAATGAAGGTGGAATTGATTTTTGAGATAAACAGTGTCTATTCACATATAGCTCACAGTGAGAATGAAAATGAAACTAAAAATTCAAGTAGATTTATATAATAAAAATATTAAAAATTGACTGTAAATGAGATTAAATATAAATTTAGGCATTTACAGGCTAGTCCATTGTTATTTAAATACAAAGAAAAAAATATAATTATGATTTTGCAAGAATAGGCATGGCACTTTATGGAATGGAACCATTATCACAAAAATATGGGATTACTTCAAACGGTTAATTTAATATCAAAAATTATCTGTATAAGAGATATAAAAGAGGAGAACAAGTATCATATGGAAATAGCGGCATAGTGAAAAGAGATAGTAAAGTGGCAATAATACCTATAGGATATGCACATGGCTTACAAAAACAAATAGAAGATAATGAGGCATTTGTACTAATTAATGGGGAAAAAGCTAAAATTCTTGGAGAAGTTTGTATGGATATGATAATTGTTGACATTACAGGTATAAAAGATGTAAAAAGTTGAGGATAAAGTTACGATATTAGGAAGAGATGGAGAAAATGAGATAACACTTCAACAAAATGGCACAATGGGCAAATACGATTCAAGATGATATTTTTAACGAAATTTAATAAAGATATTGAAAAGAATAATAGTGTAGCGAGGAAAAAGTATGGCTAAGAAAAGAAAAAGAAGTAATAAATCAAAAAAAGGTATCTAGGATAATTTTTAAAAATTGTTTTGTCTGTAGTTGGAATTGTTGTAGGACCAACTTTAGGATTAAAATGTTAAAGTATTAGGCGAAGTATTTAATGTTAACACGAAATATATAAATGTTTTAAATAGTACGCTTAAAGAAAAAGTTGAAAATACAGTAAAAAAATACAAATGAAAAAGAAAAATAGTACAAAGACTAATGAAATAAAAAGATAATATAAAATGAAAAATAAAATATAAAGTTATAAAAGTTAGTGATGGTGACACAATTTCAGTAAAGAGATTAAAAATGGTGTTTTGGATGGAGATTTGATAAAAGTAAGACTTTATGGAGTTGATGCTCCAGAAAAGATCAAGATTTTGGTTATGAAAGCAAAAAGCTTTTAATGAATTATGTGGCAGATAAGACAATAGAAATTGATATAAAATCAAAAGATAGATACGGTAGAAGTGTTGGAATATTATATGTTGGTGGACGAAATATTAATGAAGAATTGTTAGAGATGGCTATGTTTGGTATTATGAACAATATGATAAAAATAACGAAAGATCACGATTATTACAAGAAAATGCTATGAAAAATAAGTTGGGATTGTTTTCAAAAAGGGTATATTGAACCGTGGAAATTTAGAAAAAGAGAAAAAGAAAAATAGGCAAAAATAAAGAGGAAAAATATTTTTATAAATACACCTAAATAATTTGCATATTTATGTGGTAGATTTATAATGAAATGTTTAAAAATAGTTATAATTGATATAGAATAAAAAGTTTATATTAGCTTTTTATTTGTATTTTTTTAGAATAAAAATGGAGGTATTTATGTCAAATCAAATTTTGTCGATTATAAAAAAATAATGTATTAACTTATGATCAAAAATTGAGACAATTGGCTGGTGCAGCTGAAGGAACATTAGATGTATTAGGAATAACACCAGAAATACAAGAATTTAGAGATAATGGAATAATTTGTGATTTATTTGAAGGAACGCACCTTTATAGAGCAAGATATATTACACCAGATTATGAAAAATTTATGAAAGAAGGAAGTAAATTTTTAGAGTTAGAACCAGCGAATGATATATGGGAAAGAATTACAAATTTATTAATTTTTATATAATCATGTACCTTCGATTACATCATATCCAGTTTATATTGGAAATATTGATTATTTATTAGAGCCATATGTAGAAAAAGTATCAGAAGAAGAAGTTGTATAAAGCAACAAAATTATTTTTTTATTACAAATAGATAGAACAATAACTGATTCTTTTCTGTCATGCAAATTTAGAAAATCTAAAACAAAAAGCAGGAGAATTAATTCTAAAGCAACAGTTGAGTTAAACACAATGACTCAAATTTGACATTGAAATACGACGAAGAAATTACACCTGATGATTTTTGGTAATACAATGTATTGAAAACGAGTTTGAAAGTAGCAAAACCTAGTTTCTCAAATTATCAAATGTTCCAAAAAGATTTCAACAATAAAGACTACGCAATAGCAAGTTGTTATAATGGATTAAGCATTGAGGAGGAGCTTATACTTTAACTAGATTAAATTTAGCTAAATTGGCTTTTAATTGCTAAAGATGAAAAGAATTTTTTCGAATATGCATTACCAGAAGCAGTAAAAAGAATGACAAGTTATATGGATAAAAGAGTAGCGTTCTTAGTGGAAGAAAGTGGATTCTTTGATTCAAGTTTCTAGCAAAAGAAGGATTAATTCATAGAGATCGATTTAGTGGAATGTTTGGAGTTGTAGGACTTGCAGAATGTGTAAATAAATTAGTAGGTAAAGCAGATTCAGATTCAAAAAGAAGGTAAATTTGGTTGGGATAAATATGCAGATGATTTAGGAGAAAAAAATTATTAAAACTTTACAAGATTTAGTTCACGGTTATAAAACAAAATATTGTGAAATAACAGATGATCACTATGTATTACATGCACAAGTTGGAATCGATACAGATGCAGGTATAAGCCCAGGATGTAGAATACCAATAGGAGATGAACCATGTTTACCAGATCATATTAAACAAACAGCAAGATTCCATCCATATTTCAAATCAGGAATTGAGATATATTCTCATTTGATGAAATGGCTCAAAAAAATCCAGCTCAATTTTAGATATTATAAAAGGAGCGTTTAAAGAAGGAATGAGATATTTTTCAGTTTATTCTACAGATGCTGATGTAATTAGAATAACAGGATATTTAGTAAAAATCTGAAATGGAAAAATTATTTAGAAATGAACAAGTTATTCAACAAACAGTAGTATTTGGATTAGAGCTAGAGAAAATTCTAAAAATATTAGAAAGAAAAGTAAGAGGAAATGAATAATGAAAGGTATTATAAATAAAATAATTCCTTTTAGTAATGTTGACTATCCCGGGTAACAGACTGTCAATATTTTTTTCAAGGCTGTAAATTTGATTGCTTATATTGTCATAATCCTGAAACTATACCAATTTATGATTTACATAATGTAGATGAATATAAGAAAATATATAACGAAAGTTTATTAGTTATGACAGTTGAAGATGTAATTAATGAAATAGATAAAAGTTTCTTCATTTATTCAAGGAATAACAGTCTCAGGTGGGAATGTACTTTACAATGGAAATTTTTTTGATAGAAATATTTAAAGCTGTAAAAGAAAAATGGCCACACATGACATGTTTTGTAGATAGTAATGGTTTAATTCCAATGTGGACAGAGGATAAAAAGAATTTTTACAAGTTATGGACAAAATGATGCTAGACATTAAGGCATATACAAAAAGAAGATCATGAATTAATGACAGGAATTTCAAATGAATTAGTTTTTAAAAAATTTTGAATATTTAGTCCAAATAGATAAAATCTATGAAGTTAGAACTGTAATTGTTCCTGAAATATTAAATAATGAAAAATGGTTGATGATATTAGTAAATTAATTGCCAAATTTGATAAAAAAATTTAAAATATAAATTAATAAAATATAGACAATATGGAGTAAGAAAAAGAATATTACAAGCATATACACTCTAGTCAGGAATATATGGAAAAATTTAAAAAGATTGCTGAAAACAATGGTTTGACAGATATAATTATAGTATAAAAATAAAAAAATAATTTCTCTCATTTTTCTTTAATGTAAAGGGTGTAAATTACATCTGTTAAAAAGAAGAGGGAAAAAGATTTTTGTATTCTTCAATTAACAAAAATTATTTATAGGAGTGATTTAGATGAAAATCAACAAAAATTATTAGGAATGTTAGTAGGAGCTTTAGCATTCGTAAGTTGTTCAACAATGGGGACTAAAATGTCAGGAACTGTTTCAGAAAAATTATACTTGTGGAAACGGGTTAAATGTAAGAGCAGATTATAGTGCCAGAAAAAGGAGCAGTTAAAGTATCAACAGGTGGGTATGAATTTAATATGTCAAGAACATCTGCAGCAAGTGGAGCTTATTATGAAGGGATGAACGGAAGTAGCACAACATCATTCCATTCAAAAAGCAGGAGAAGCAATCGTAAACTTAGGTAATGGAGATATAAGCTGTAGAATAGTAAAATAATAAGTAATTAAATTTAAGAAAAACAGTTGAAAAAAATATGGAGTACTATATTAAAGTAAACTGTTTTTATTACAAAAATAACTGTAATAAAAAGTATATTGACGCATTTTTAATATAGATTATAATGTAAAAATATTATTTTAAAAAGGAGAAAAAAATGAAAATAATTATAGCACTGAGTAAAAACAAAATAAAAACTTTTTGTCAAATAGAAAAATTATGAATTTCAAGAAATAACAAACAAAATTGTAGAAAAATAGTTGAATTTTTCAATAGAAGAAATTGAAAAAAATTTAAGTTGAAAAAGAGTTAGCAGAAAAAAATATTGGAATTTTATAAAAATTACGATAATGAAATTAAAGGTCATGCTTTTAGCAAGTTATACAGGAATCGCATTTAAAGCAATAGATGCGAATAGTTTTAATAATGAGGATTTAGAGTTTGCAGAAGATCACCTTATAATTTTAACTGCGTTATATGGGATTTTTAACACCATTTTCAGGAATAAAAGAATATCGTCTTGATATGGTAAATTCTATATTTGAAAGTAATTCTTTGTATGAAATTTGGAGTGAAAAAGTAAATAAATATTTTGAAAATGAAGATGTAATAATTAATCTTTCATCTAAAGAGTATTCTAAAATTTTAAAAATCAGATAATATTTATGATTTTGAATTTTTGATGAGAAAGATAATAAATTGAAACAGATAAGTACAAATTCCAAAAATGAGAGGTTTTACTGTAAATTATATTATAAAAATAAAATTACTGATGTTGAAAAGTTAAAAATATAACTTTTAAATGGCTATAAGTATGATGAGAAAAATCAAAAAGCTAGAAAAATATGTTTATGTAAAAGAAAGAGTAAAAATATTTTTATTTGTGGTATAATATTCAAGTAAGATGAAAAAGAAGAAAGGAGAAAAATGAGCATATCAATAATTTTAATAGTAGGATTTATCGTATTAGTTATATATGGTAGGAAATTATTTTTTTGTTTAAGTGGTTGTGGTTGTTTGATAATTTCTGTAATTTTATTATTAGTTAGTTTGAGTATTATTTTAAAAGTATATGATTGAAAAATAATATTTTTGAATATGCTTATTTTTAAAAATATGAAAAATTGCTATATTTATAATTGAAATTTATCAAAAAAATATCAAGAAAAATATTTACCTAAAATGTGTCGTTATACTCCAACTTGTTCGGAATACACAAAACAAGCTCATAAAAATATGGAATTTTTAAAGGTGGATGGAAAAGGTTTTTTTAAGAATATTGAGATGTAATCCATTTTTTGAAGGTGGAAAAGATGAATTAAAAATAGAAATCTATTTTTGTAATTAAATTTTTAAAAATATTGCGTAATAATAGAAAAATAATTAGAAAAATAGTTGTAAAGTAAGTTTATTTTTCTTAAAATAATTTGATATAATAAAAAAATAAAAAAATAGGAGAAAAAAATGTCGTATTCAGCTAATTTAAAAAGAGAAATTTTGAGTGTTGAAAAATAATGATAAAAATTTAATAATGGCTGAATTGTTTGGGATATTTAGCACTAAAGATATATTAAAAATAAAATATATTTAAGTACAGAAAATATTATTTTGGCTAAAAGAGTTTATTTTTAATTTAAAAAAATAACAAATATTCAAATACAATTAAAAATATTTGAAAAGCAATAAACTAAATCTTAATAAAAATATACGAAGTAATTTTAATACCTAAAGAAAGTGAAAAAGAATATAAAAATTTATTAAATGAAATAAAAATATAAAAATTTAAAAAGAAATAAAAAGATGAAGAAATATCAGCGATTGTTCGAGGATAATGCAGGTTATATAAAAACACCGGAAAAAAAGGGGTATGCATTAGATTTTTATTGATACGGAAGAATCAGCACAATTTTTATATAATATTTTTGAAACAAAAATAAAAAGTATTTTTAACAGAAAAAGATAAAAATTGGTTTATTTGAGAAATTCAGAAGATATACTTGATATTGTTTTTTTATGATTGGAGCTGTAAATTCTTTTTAAATTTGAGGAAGTTACGATAAATAAAGAAATACGAAATAAAATTAATCGAACAATGAATTGGGAAATAGCAAATGAAGCAAATTTACAACTTCGGAGCGACATATAAATATGATTCAGGAGATTGATAAAAAATAGGATTATCAAAGTTGAGTGATGTATTAGAGAGACAGCAGAAGCAAGGCTAGAAAATGATGAAGTTGTCATTACAAGAATTAGCAGATATTTTAAATGTATCAAAAATCAGGTATAAGAAATAGATTTAGACGGCTAGAAGAATTATATAAATCATTAATGGAAAATAATGATAAAAAGTAAAATAAAGGATATTAAAATGGAAATATTATCGTTCATATATGAAATTATAGTTAAATTTAGAAATTTTTGTTACGAAAAAAATATATTAAAAAGTAGATGGAGTAAAAATTATTTGTATTGGGAATATTGTTGTAGGAGGAGCAGGGAAAACTCCAGCAGTTCAGTACTTTTGCAAAAATGTATTTCTGAAGGGAAAAAGTAGGAATATTAAGTCGAGGATATAAAGGAAACGAATAAAAGATCCTTTTTAGTGCGAGACAATGAAAAATATACGCTAAAGTTTCTGAAAGCGGGAGATGAAGCGATATTTACATGCTTTTAAATTTGAATGTTCCTGTTGTTGTATCTAAAAATAGATATGAAGGAGCGAAGTATCTTAAGGAGAAATTTAATGTAGATATAATTATAATGGATGATGGATTCCAGCATAGAAAAATTATATAGAGATAAAAATATTGTTTTTGATAGATGCGACTAATCTTTTTGGAAATTTTTAAATATTTACTGTTTGGTCGTTTAAGGAATCGCTTTTATGAATTAAAGAGAGCGGATGAAATTATAATATCAAAAAGTAATTTTATTAATAAAATTAAAATATGAAATTTTAACAATTTTTGAAAAGATATAATAAAAATGTTTCAGTGAAAATGGCAACTTTTTGATAAAGAATATTTTTATAATATAGATAAGAAAAAGTGTCGCTTGAAGAAATAAAAAGATAAAAAGTATTAATTTTTCATCAATAGCGAATCTAAAAGTGTTTTTTGATACAATAAAAGAATTAAATCCTAAAAATAGAACAAATTAATTTTTGAGGATCATCACATGTATACAAATTTAGAAATAGATAAAATTTTTGAAAGAAGAAGCGATTATGATTATATTTTTGACAACAGAAAAAGACATTGTTAAAATAGAAGATAAAAAGTGAAAAAGATATTAGTATTAAAAATGAAATTTGAAATTATTTTAAAAATTAGAGTAAAATATAATAAATTAAAGAATGAAAAGGAGGGAAATGTATTGGAAAAAAGTTGAAAATATCAATATATAGTAGAATTTATTAAAAATATAAAAAAATAAATTTGAAAAAGAAAAATATTTTTAATAAATAAAGATTATAAAAATTGAAAAAGAGAACCTAGTTTTATAATAGAATTAGCAAATTTATATTTTTGAAAAAAGATAACGATATAATAAAAAAATAATATCTCATGAATTTGAAAAACTTATGTTGAAAAAGATAAAAATAAATAGAATGTCCAAAATTGAAAAAGATAGGTTAATAGATAGTTTTAGAAGAGCATTAGTTAATCAAGATAAAACAGCATAGTGTGAAATTAGGAAATGAATTAATATTAGGGATCAATATGAGTTTTTTTAAAATCTTGTATAAATTATCGTTAATTTCCCAAGATTGTAATAAATTAGTAAAAACATATTTTACAGAAAAAGTGATTGAAAAAGTATATGAATTGAATGGTGAAAGTTTTTAATCAAAATTGTGAAAGTATGCAACAAATTGTTAAAAAAATATAATAAATTATTTTTTGTGAAATCTGAAAATATTTATTTAGACTATGATTCTGAAAGTGAAATACAAAATTTTATAGAAAATAAAAGTTGATAAGTTATATATGAAAAATATATAATAAAAATTTACGATGAAATAATAAAAATATGATATAATTAATGTTAGTAAATTACAGTTAAAAATGAAGAATATTATAATAATAAGGAATTATCAAAAAGTAAAAGCTTTATTATTTGAGTTTTTAAAATAAAGATGAATACTGCAAAGTTAACGAGAGGAAGTGTTATTAATGTTAGAAATGAGATATATTAGAGAAAATGCAGACAAAGTAAGAGAGTATTTAAAAATAGAAATAGTGATTATGATTTAGATGGATTTTTTTAAAACTTGACGAAGAAAGAAGAGAAATTTTACAAGAAGTAGAATTATTAAAAAGAAAGAAATGAGTCAAGTTCTTTAATTGGAAAGTATAAAAAAGAAGGGCAAGATACAACAGAATTAATGACAAGAATGGGAGAAGAAAAGCTAAAATAAAAAGAATTAGATCAAAAAGTGAATGAAATTGATGAAAAACAACTATATTTTGCTCAAACAATTCCAAATAAATTACACGAAACAACACCTATTGGAAAAAGATGAAGACGACAATGTAGAAGTAAGAAAATGGGGAGAACTGAGAAAATTTAATTTTGAAATAAAATCACACGATGAATTAGGAGTAGAATTAGGATTTTTAGATTTTGAAAAGAGGAACAAAATTAGGTGGTTCAAGATTTACTGTTTCTAAAAAGGTGCAGCTAAATTAGAAAGAGCTTTTAATCAGTTTTATGTTAGATACTCATACTGAAGAGCATGGATATGAAGAAATATTAACACCACAATTAGTTAGAAAAGAAATGATGTTGGGAACAGGACAGTTACCAAAATTTGCAGATGATGCGTATAAAATTGATGGAGAGGAAATGTACTTAATTCCAACAGCAGAAGTAACATTAACAAATTTACATAATGGAGAAATATTGACAGAAGAAGAATTACCTAAATATTATTGTGGATTTACGGCATGCTTTTAGAAAAGAAGCTGGATCAGGTGGAAAAGACTTACAAAGGGCTAATAAGACAGCATCAATTTAATAAAGTTGAAATGGTTAAAATTGTTTCATCCAAGTAATTCATATGAAGAATTAGAAAATGGTAAATAATGCTGAAAGAATTTTTACAAAAATTAGAGTTACCGTATAGAGTTTTTAGCTTTATGTAGTGGAGATATAGGATTGAAATAGCTGCAAAAACTTATGATTTAGAGGTTTGGGTACCGAGTCAAAAATAAATATAGAGAAATTTCTTCATGTTCTAATACTGAAGATTTCCAAGCAAGAAGAGCAATGATAAAATATAGAGATAAAGAAACAGGTAAAAGTCACTTTGTTCACACATTGAACGGATCAGGACTAGCAGTTGGAAGAACATTATTAGCAATAATGGAAAATTATCAACAGGAAGATGGTACTATTAAAGTGCCAGAAGTATTAGTTCTTATATGGGAGGAAAAACAGTTATAAAATAATAATATTTTCATTATTTTACTAAAAAGCTAATAAAAAATCAATATAGAAGGAGAAAAATGCGTAAATTTTTAAAAAAATATTATTTTTCTTTTTATTAATAGGTTCTTTAGCTTTTAATATTAGAATTTTCAGGATATTTATATCATAATGATGTAATATCAAAATCTTTTATAGAGTGGAAGGATTAGATGTTTCACATCATCAAATAAGAATAAACTGGAAAAAGTAAATAAAAATATAAATATATTATAATGAAAGCTACTGAAGGAAAGATTTTTAGATACAGATTTCTTCTATAATTGGAATAATGCGAGAATAGAAGGCTTTTGTTGTAGGTGCTTATCACTTTTTAGTATGAGAAGTTCAGGAGAATCACAAGCTGAATATTATATAGCAAAGTGCCTGTATCAGATAAAACATTACCTCCAATAATTGATATAGAGATATCAACAAAATATACAAAAAGTTAAAGTAATTAAAGAATTACAAAAAGAATGATAACGAAATTAGAATCGCATTATAAAAAGTTATATTATATGTAAATTATAAGACATATAATGCTTTTTATAAAAGGTGAGTTTTTAGATAACCCTATTTGGATAACGGATATGAAATTTATACCCAAATTAGCAGAGAATGACAGATGGATAATGTGGCAATATTCTAGTAGAGGTAGAGTTTATGGTATTCCAGGTTTAACTGATAAAAATGTATTAAGAAAAGGAACGGTAGAAGAGTTAATAGAGAATAGTAAAATAAATTAAAATTAATATGTAAAATAAAAGTAGAGTATAATTTTAACTGTATTTTTGTAGAATAAAAACTTCAAAAATAGAGAGAATATCTATAATTGTAGCTCTACTTTTTTTCTTGACAATAAAAAAATAATTATAATATAATAAGTTTGTAATGATTACATATAAAATTTATAAATAACTTTAGGAGGAAAAATGTTTGAGTTAAATTTAGGATCTTTTAGATGAAGGTAAGTTAGCTAAAAATCGATGAAAATACATTGTATGATGTAACGGTTATAGGGACAGGATCAGCAGCTACATCTGCTGCAATTTATGCTGTAAGAAAAGGATTAAATGTAGCTATGATTGGTGTAAAAGTTGGAGGCAAGTATTAGATACAAATGATATAGAAAATATTATAGGAACTACTACTACAACTGGAGCAAAATATGCAGAATCATTAGAAAAACATATGAAAGAATATCCAATTGCATTTAAAGATGGACATTTAGTTAAAGAAGTAAGAAAAGATGGAAAAAGATAAAAATTTTTACTGACTGACGATGGAAAAAGAGTATAGAACGAAAACTGTAATAGTGGCAACTGGAGCAAAACATAGACATTTAGGAATTCCAGGAGAAGAAGAATTTACAGGAAAAGGAGTACATTTCTGTACGACATGTGATAATTATTCTATAAAGGACTTGATGTAACAATAGTTGGAGGAGGAAATTCTGGAGTAGGAAACGAGCATTAGATATGTCAGGAATTGCAAAAATCAGTTACATTAATTGAATTTATGCCAGAGTTGAAAGCAGATCAGGGTTTTACAAGATAAATTAGCTGAGAGAGAAAATATTACAGTACATAAAAATACAGCTACAAAAAGAAGTTAAAGGAACAGAGTTTGTAGAAAAATAGTTTATGCTAATAGAGATACAAAATGAAGATGTAGAAGTAAAAATGGATGGATTATTTATAGAAATTGGATTATCTGCTAATACTTCAGTAGGAAGGTGAAAGTGAAAGAAAATAAAATTGGTGAAATTATAATTGATGAAAAATAATATGACATCAGAAAAAGGAATTTTTGCTGCTGGTGATTGTACAACTGTAAAAACATAAACAAATAGTTATAGCGGTTGGTGAAGGAGCAAAAAGCAGCATTAAGTGCATTTAATTATTTATTATCAGAATACTAATATTATGTAGAGCTAATAGAAATATTAGCTTTTTATTTATTATAACAAACAATTAATATAATTAATGATTAAAATATATATATTTTTGAATATTTTAAAAAATATGATATGATATAAACAAGAAAACAACGGTTTTCAAAATATATTTATTTTAGGAGGAAATTTTATGAAAAAAATTATGAGAGGTGTACTGTTATTCGGTATGTTAGGAGGCATGCTTATGTCATGTGGAGGTAAAGTTGTTGAGGAGATGAAGTTGAAGAAGGCTGATAAGGTTTTTAAAATAGGAGTATCACAAATTGTTGACCATCCAGCTTTAAATGATGCTAAAAGAGGATTTATGGATGCATTTAGAGAAAGCAGGAATTAAAAGTGGAATATGATGATAAAATTGCAAATAATGATATGAGTGCTCAAAACTTAATTATGAAAGCTAATTTTCAGTAGATAAAAAGATTTAGTATTTGCAATTACTACGCCAACGGCACAAGCAGCAAAAATCAAGTGTCAGGAGATATTCCAGTAGTGTTTGGTCTAGTAACAGATCCAAAATGGTGCAGGATTAGTAGAATTAAAAATATAACAGGGACAAGTGGTGCTGCTCGATAAAAGAAAACTTAGAGTTAATGAGAGAATTATTCCCTGGAAGCTAAAAATAGGAGTAATTTATAATTCTTCTGAAGCAAATCGACTTCTGAAGTAAATAATTTGAAAAAGTTAGCAAAAGAGAAAAAGGATTTGAAGTAGTTGATAAAGCTGTAACAGCGGGTGTTGAAAATGATAGGAGCTGCTAATATTATAGCGAAGGAAGCAGATATATTCTATGCAATTCAAGATAATACAGTTGCATCTTATTTTCAATCTTTATTAGAAATTTTAAATAAAGCAAAAGTACCTATTGTTGCAACAAAATGATATTTATTCAAATGAAGGTGGATTTATATCACAAGGGACTACAGACTATGGAATAGGATATAGAGCTGGAGAAATTGCAGCAGAAATATTGTTAAATGGGAAAGCTCCAAGTGATATTGCAATTGAAAACAGTTAAAGATTTGAAAATTGAGATAAATAAAAGCTAATATGGAATTATTAGGAATTACAGTTCCAAAAATCTGTATTAGATAGAGCAAAAATTAGTAGAAACTAAAAAGAAATAGATTAGTTAAAAACACTATATTAAAGTATAGTGTTTTTTGATTATAATAAAAACAAAAATATATAATATTAATAAATAAATTAAATATAATATATTTTAAAAAGTATTGACTTTTTAAATATTAATAAATTATAATAACCGTATAAGAACAAATTATTGTATAATTAATTAGGAGGAAAAATGAAAAGGTTTAATAATTTAATAATGGTACATCATCATATGAAAAATTTAAGTTTGTGCTAATTTATAAAAATTGGGTACAAGCTTTTTATTGTGATGTAATAAATGTACCTGATGAATATTAAATCTTTATTAGATATAAAAGCTCTCAGGTAAAAATGAGAGCTTTAAGAAAAATTAATTTATTATACAATAATAAAATATAAAATGGAGGAGAAAAATGAAAAAAGTATTTTTTAATGATTATATTGATGTTATCAGTAATAATGTGTAGTATGTAAAAAGATGAAGATGAGAAGATTGATAAAAATAATAATGAATTGCCTAAAAATAATAGTTGGATTAGATGATACTTTTTGCACCGATGGGATTCAAAAATGAAAAGGTAAATTAGTTGGATTTGATATAGATTTATCACGAGAAGTTGCTAAAAAAGTTGAAATGGAAATTGAATATAAATCTATAAATTGGGATTCTAAAATATTGAATTAAATGCAGGTAATATTGATTTAATTTGGAGTGGGCTTACAATAACGCCAGAAAGAGCAGAGCAAACTCTATGTCAAAAACCATATTTGAGTAATAATCAAATTGTTATAACTAGAGTAGATGAGAATATATATAAAAAGATTTAGATGGTAAAGTATGGAAGTCAAAATCAAAGTAGTGGAGAAGAAATTATATTGAAAAATAAATTTAATAAAAACTTTAAAGAATTTAAGTTGTATGCACAATATGATCAAGCATTTATGGATTTAGATTTGGGAAGATTAGATGCGATTGTAGTGGATGAAGTATTTGCAAAATATATTAAAAATATAAAAGAAAAACAAAAAGGAAAAAGAATTATATTATATTTTTAGATGAAAATTTTGGTAAAGAAAAATATGGGAATTGCTACAAAAAGGTAATATGAAAATTAATTGATGCTGATAGACAAAAACAATAGAAGAATTTTAAAAATGACGGGACATACATATATGATAAATGGTTTAGTGAATAGATATGACAGTATTACAAATGTTTTATTGAAATTTTTAAAAACTTTACTCTAGCGTTTTTAATTTTATATTTTTGTACTTTAATATTTTCTGTCCCGTTAGGAGTATTAGGTGCATTAGCATATACTAAAAAAATAATGAAATAATAAAAAATACTTTCTATTTATACTTGATATTTAGAGGAACGCCTTAATGCTCAATTATTAATTGTGTATTACGGAATACCTTTAATAAAAATTTTTGATATAGAATAATAATAGAACCGTATACGGCTGGAATTATTACATATGTTATAAATTACGCAGCGTATATTTTAGAAATTGTAAGAGGTGGAATTGAAAAGTGTTGATGAAAGCAACATGGAAGACACAGTTTTAGGTTATAGTTATTACAAAATGATTTACATTATACTTCCTCAAGCTATAGGAGAGTACTTCCAACACTGGGAAATGAAGCTGATTACATTAATAAAAGATACATCGTTAATATATGTTTGGCTGTAACTGAAATAATGAAAAAGGACAAAAGAGTTAGCAAAATACTTATTATAATATAACGCCTTATATTTATAGCGATATTTATATATCTTGTTCTAAGTTTAGTTGTAGATAGGGTATTTAAAAATATTGAGATAAAATGAGAGTGTAGGTGAGATGAAATGAATAAAATAATAGAAGCATTTAATAAAAATATGGAGAAAATACTATATTAAAACAATATAAGTTTTGATATTGAAAAAGGAGAAGTAGTCTCACTAATCTGGACCTTCTGGAAGTGGAAAGAGTAGTATTCTTAGAAGTATTGTTGATCTGGAAGAAATAACTTCTGGAGAAATATTAATAGAAGGTTATGATATAAAAGATAAGAAAAATGATAGTAATATAAAAGAAAAATGTTATTGAAAAACAGGAATGGTGTTTCAAAATATTTGAATCTTTTTCCACATATAACGGTAGGAAATAATATTGTAAAAACATTGAAAATAGTTATACAGATGAAAATGCAAAAAAATAAAGCAAAAATGCTTGAATTAGTAGGATTGTTAGATAAATTTGATAGTTATCCAAAATGAATTGTCGGGAGGACAAAAACAAAGAATAGCAATAGCTCGAGCATTAGCATTGAGCCGGATATAATGCTTTTTGATGAACCAACATCGGCATTAGATCCAGAATTAGTTAAAGAAGTTTTTGGATATAATTAGAAAAATTAAAAACAAAATTACAATGCTGATAGTGAGTCATGAAATGAACTTTGTAAAAAGAAATTTCAGATAAAATAATAGTACTTGAAAAAGGGAAAAATACTAGAAATAGGAACATCTGAAGAATATTTAATAATGCAAAAATCAGAAAGAGTGAGACAATTTTTGAATAGTGAGTATTAAAATTTTTGAAAAATGGGAAAATTATATTAAAAATAGTTTTATAAAAATTTGAAGAAAAGGGGAATAGTTAATTTTAAAATTAATTATTGTTAAAAAAATGAGTGAATTTATTAAAATAAGAAATTTAGTGAAACAATATAAATTAAAAATGGGACGGAATTTAATGCTGTAAATGATGTTGACCTAGATATTGAAAAAGGTGATGTGTACGGTATTATGGGTCTTAGTGGAGCAGGGAAGTCAACTTTAGTTAGATTAATTAATAGATTGAAGAACCAACATCTGGGGAAATAATTGTTAATGGGAAAAATGTTTTAGAATATGATCAAAAGCAATTAAGAGAATTTAGAAAACAGGAATGATATTTCAGCATTTTAATTTATTAAATTCAAGAAATGTAGCTCAAATATTGCATCCTTTTAGAAATATCTGGATGGAAAAAGTTGATATTACAAAAAGGGTAGACGAATGATTAGAAATAGTTGGACTTGTAGATAAAAAGAAAATTATCCAGAGCAATTATCAGGGGACAAAAAGCAAAGAGTTGCAATAGCAAGAGCTTTAGCAACAAATCCAGAAATTTTATTATCGGATGAAGCTACATCAGCTTAGATCCAAGGACTACAAATTCTATTTTGGAATTACTAAAAGATATTAATAAACGTTTTGGAATTACAATAATATTAATAACCATCAAATGGAAGTGATCCGTAGAATTTGTAACAAAACAGACAATAATGTCGGATGGTAAAAATAATAGAAGAGGGAACGACGAAAGAAATATTTTTAAATCCAAAAAAACAATATTGGCTAAAGAATTTGAAGTCGAATATTTCACATGATGAGTTAGAATTTAAATGAAACAGGACTTAATTTAGGTAATAAAGCTGAAACAACGATATTAAAAACTAAAAATTTACGGGAGAACAAGTTGACAAAACCGTATATTTACGAATTAATCAAAGAAATTTTGATATAAAATATAAGTATTTTTAAGTGGTGCTATTGATAAATTAAGTGATACAAAAGGTAGGTCATATGGTAATAGAAATACAATCACAAGAAACTAAAATAGATGAGATAAAAGATTGGCTATTAAATAATAAAGTTGAATTGGAGGTATTATAATGAAATTTGATTGGATAAAATTTTGCAGTTTGCAGATATGAAAATGCCTTTATGGGAAACTATTTATATGGTAGCAATTGCAACAGCAGTGTCGCTTATAATAGGGACTTCCAATTGGTGTACTTTTTAGTAACTTCTGATGTTAAAGGAGTTAAGCCAAATAAAGTATTACATAAAATATTAGATATGATAATTGTTAATATAACAAGATCTATTCCGTTTGTTATTTTAATGGTTTTATTAATTCCCGTTATCAAGAATATTGGTTGGAAAAATCTTATGGAAGTATAGCGTTTATTATTCCGTTATCATTAGGTTCGGCACCATTTGTAGCGAGAATTATTGAAGGGGCGTTAAAAAGAAGTAGACGAAGGATTAGTTGAAAGCATCAAAATCTATGGGAGCAAATCGAATTTTTGAAAATAATATTCAAAGTATTAATTCCAGAAGCAATGCCAGCACTTGTACACGGCTTAACACTAACTTTAATAAGCTTAATCGGTTATTCTGCAAAGGCTGGAGCAATCGGTGGTGGAGGTTTAGGAAATTTCCAGCTGTAATTGACGGTATCAAAGATCAAATCTGAAATTATGTGGAAAGCACTATTGTTATAATTATTTTAGTTCAAATAATTCAATTTATAGGAAATAAAAATTGTATATAGTTTAACAAAAATAGAACTAGAACATAGAAATATAAAAATAAAAATTATATATAATTATTTGGATTATGATTTACAAAATATATAAAGATAAAAATACTATTTGACAATTTAAGTTAAAAATGATAGAATTTCACTGTGTCATACTAGCTGGGGAGTTAGCGGTGCCTTGTATCTACAATCCGCTTTAGTAGAGGTGATGTTAGACTTGAGGAATATTTTAGTATCAAAGCCAATAATTATTTATGTTGAGAAAATAGTCTTGCATTGCAGCAGGTTAGCGAATCGTGTCAGGCTGGGAACGGAGCAGCACTAAGTTGATTTTACTAGGGTTTATGAGGTAGCTATTTTTGAGTAAATCTTTATTGAAACCGATGGTAAGATTTTTCGAGAGTCTAATGTATGACAAAATAGAATATATAAAATGATATAGCAAAAGGGAGTTTTCAGTTGCTATTTTTAATAATTTAGAGGTAAAAATGAAAATATTGCATTGTAAAAATATAAAAATCATCGTGATGATATATTGAAAATAAAGAGTATCGATCTGGAATTTTAATTATAATTTTGAGGAAGAGGAACTTTTTGCTTAGATCAGAGGAGTGGCAAACTGTATGGATATTCGATAGTTAAAATAGATAAAAGAAAAAGCAGTGTTATTTAAAATTTTTATAATTCCAAGATTAAGAAACAATGGATATGGTACCATTTTATTAAATAATACTGTAAGTTGGCTCAATAAACAATGAATACAATAATTTAATAGTTGAAAATCATAAACAGATGAATAATTTTTAGAAAAACAAAAATTTGTTAAAACAGAAAATGGGTATGAATTGAATAATTTGTTAGAATTAAAAAAGAAGAAAAACATTGTTATTTGTTTCAAAATTTGCAATAGTAATTAATGTCGTTCTAGCTTTTAAAAATAATTTCAGGAAAAATTCTTTTAATAGTTCGTCATTAGTAGCAGATGGATTAAATCTTTATCAGATTTAGTAACTAATATTATCGTTATTTTAGGTTTAAAAATGGGAAGAAATATTGAAGATAAAGAGCATCCTTATGGTCATGGTAAAATAGAATCAATTTTTAGTGTAATTATTGGAACGTTTATAATGTTAACAGCTATTGATATGGTAAGAAGTAATTTATCGAATATATTTGTAAGTGATAATAGTAACTCCTATTGTTTTAGTTATAACATCAATTGCACTAATAATTAAATTATTACAATTTATATATATGAAATATAAAACTAAAAATATAAAGCACCATTAATAAAAGTCTTTATTAAAAGATTATAAATCAGATATAATTATAACAATTTCAGTCTTATTAGGTATAGTATTATCTAAAAATAAAACCCAATGTTTGATATTTTAATTGGGACACTTGTTGGGATTAATATATTGAAATCGGATACGAATTAATAAGTGAAAATGCTCATATTTTTAATGGACTTACAAGATGAAAATTACTTGAAAATATAAAAATAGATATTTTGAAATAGAAGAAGTAAAAATGCACATGATTTTAGAATGACAACATCAGGAAAAATCTATATTTTTAACATTAGATATAAGAGTGGATAAAAATAAAACGGTTGAAGAGGCACATGATTTAACAAAATGAAATAACTAAATTAATTAAACATAAATACCAACATGTAAAAACAAGTTATAATTCATGTAGAACTGATGTATTTAAAAAGAGTGAATTTATATGAGTAGAAAAATATATAAATTATTATTTATGAAAATTGTTTTTATAGTAAAAAAATTTAAAAGAAATATTTTTAGATATAAAAATTATAATGAAACACTTTTAATCTGTAATTTACAAAAATGCTCAGTTTTAACTGAGTATTTTTATTAAAAAATAGTTGACAAAAACGATTAAAGTTGTAAACTATTTATATAAAAACGATTACAAGTTTAAACAAAAAGGAGTGAAAATATAAAATGGAAGAAACTATAACGAATGCAGAGTGGGAAATATTGAAGGTTGTGTGGGCAAAATAAAAGAAGTTACAAGTAGTTTTGTATCAGAAATTTTATGTGAAAAATGAATTGGAAAAGCTACAGTCAAAACATTGTTAAACAGAATGCTTGAAAAATATATTGCAAAAAGAAATGTGATGAATAAATATATTTATTACACAAATTTAAACGAAATAAAAACTACTGAGAAAAATGCTGTTCAAATGATAACAAGAGTTTTGTAGTAAAAAGTTGGTAAAGTTTTAGAAAATATAATAGATGAGGTAGAAATTAGTAAAGATGATATTGATAAAATTATGAAAAATTGAAAGAAAAGAGAAAAATGCACTGAGGAAATAAAATGTAATGTGTGAAAGGACAATGATAGTTGTGGTAGAGCTAAAAACTAGAGTAATTAAAATATTATAAATTATAAAAAGATTTTTAAGAAAAATTGAAATGGAGGAAATAAGATGAAAAAGTAAATTATACAGTTATTGGATTAAATTAAAGCGAGTTGTGCAAGTGCAGTGAGAAATCATTAAATAAAAATGAAGGGATAGGAAGCAAAGGTCAATATAGCGACAGAAAAAGCAACAATACAATTTGATGAAAAATATAATTTTGAAAAATAAGAGAAATAGTAAGAAAAACTGGATATGATATAATAGAGGATATTTCGAAGATAAAAAGTGGAGATATATGAAAAAAGATAAAAGAAATTAAAATAAATTTAATGATAGCAGTAATATTTTCAATACCGTTATTATATGTTTCTATGGGACATCATATGTTAAAATGGTGGCTCTAGAAATATTAAATCATAAAAATATCCACTTAATTTTGCAATAATTCAATTAATTTTAACTTTTACCGATTATATATTCAGGAAAGATTTTTATAAATGGAGTGAAAAACTTATTAGACGAGAGCCTAATATGATCTCATTAATTGCGATAGGGTCAGGTTCTGCATTTATTTATAGTTTAGTGTCAACAACTTTTAGCATTTAGCAAATTTAAAAATGCACATTATTACGCAATGAATTTACATTATGAATCGGAGAATAATTATAACTTTAATAACTTAGAAATTGCTTGTAAGACAAAAGGAGAAACATCAAGTGCAAATACTTATTGGATTACAACCTAAAAAGCAAAAAGTTTTTAGCTGATGGAAAGGAAATTGAAATATTAATTGAAAAAATGTTGTTGTTGGGGATATTGTCGTTGTAAAACCTGGAGAAAAATACCTGTTGATGGAATTGACAATGGAGAAACTTCGGTAGATGAAACGATGATAACAGGAGAGCATCTCTGATTACTAAAAAGAGGGAGATAAAAGTAATTGGTGGAAGTATAAATAAAAATGGAGCTATACAAATTAAAAGCAACTGAAATAGTGGAAATACGTATTGAGTCACTATAAAATTATGGAAGAAGTTCTCAAGGTTCTCCCAAAGCACCAATTTCAAGAATGGCAGACATTGATAGCGGATATTTTGTTCCGATCGACAATTGTAATGCTGATAATTACAGGAATTATTTGGCATATGACTCGAGGCAGGTATTGTGTCAGCAATTTCATTTTTGTATCAGCACTTGTAATTGCGTGTCCGTGCTTTTAGGGCTTGACAACACCTACATCAATAATGGTTGAACTGGGAAAGGTAGAAAATGGAATATTAATTTAAAAGTGGAGAAGATTAGAAATAACACATAAAATAAAACAATAATATTTGATAAAACAGAACAATTACAGAAGGTAAGCCTTATTTAATCAGATTTTATCATTTTTAATAAATTTAATGAAAAATGAAATTTTACACATATTGTGAGTGTTGAGAAAAATCAGAACATCCACTGCACAGTCTGCTACAAATTATGGGATTATATAGAAATACTTGAAAGTGCAAGATTTATAGTAAATGTCGGGATATGGGGTTAGAGCTACAATAAATGATAACAATATCTCAAATTGGAAATAAAAAGATTGAGCTGAAAAAATGAAGTGAAGGTTTGAAGAGGGAAATACAGAATATGAAAGTGTATCAAATGAAGGAAAACGCCTCATGTGTGTTTCTGTGAAATGGTAAAATTTGCTGGGATTGCTGCTGTGGCAGATGTCTGTGAAAGACATGTCATGAGCCTATAAAAATTACTATAAATTGAAAGATGAAAAACGATTTATGCTTACAGGAGATAATGAAAAACATGCGAAATTTATAGCAAAAACAAGTTGGAATAGATGAAGTGATTTCAGAGGTACTGCCGGATCAAAAAGCAAATAAAGTGAAAGAACTTCAAGCTAAGGGAGAATTTGTCGTAATGGTGGAGATGGAATAAATGATTCTCCGGCTTTAGTCAAGCAAATGTTGGTATTGCGATTGAAGTGGAACTGATATTGCGATAGAATCAGCAGATATTGTAAAGTTGATAAGAAGTGATTTGAATGATGTTGTTAGTGCTATAAAATTGAGTAGAGCGACAATAAGAAATATAAAAGAAAACTTATTTTGGGCATTTATTTACAATATTGTTGGAATACCTATAGCAGCAGGAGTATTATTTGCTTTATATAATAATTCAAACATTAAATCCAATGATTGTTGCATTTGCAATGTCACTTAGTTCAGTGTCTGTATTGTTAAATGCGTTGAGATTGAAGTTATTTAGGTGAAATAAGTAAAAATGAACAATGAAAGAGAAAAACTCGTGTGTGGGAGCTAATCAATTTTATGTCAGTAATGTACATAGACATAAAATAATAACTAAACTAGGACAGTTAAAATCTTATCCTTTTTGTTTTATCGTAAAATGTAAAAATCAAAAAACTTTTTATCATTACAATATTGTTGTAACATATGTGAAAAATATATTATAATTATTTTACTATTAATAAAAAAGATGAAAAATATAAAAAGAGAAGGAGTATTTTCATGAATTTAAAATATGAAAGAAAATAACAATATAGTTAATTTAAAAGAAAGAATTACTGAGATGAACCCAGTTGAGTTAGCAAAAGAATTAGAGTGAGTTGGAAATAGATAATTGAAATTTTTAACTTAATTGGAACAGAAAAGTCGTCCGAAGTATTTCCATACCTCCTTATGGAAGTTAGAGAGAATTAATTTTTAAAATTAAATTCAGATTTTTATGATATTATTTAATTGATGATTTGTATACTGATGATATAAAAGAGATTTTAGATGAAGAAAATGAAGAAGCAAAGCAAAGTAATATTTGAAGTTAGCTTATATATAATAAAAATTACAATTAAAATGTACACTAAATTTTGAAGAAAACTCAGCTAGAGGCTACACGTCAGCGGATTTTTTAAAATTTCAGAAGATGATATGCGCATTAATTAGCGATGAAAAATAAAATCACAAGAAAGAATAGCAGAAACAATATCATATTGTTATGTAAACGAAATGAGTGTTCAAATTTAATTGGTTTAATTTCAATGAAAGAAATTTTTAATGCACAAGATGATACAATTATAAAAGATAGTAATGGAAACAGATATGATATAGTAAATGTTGATGATGATCAAGAAGAAGTAACGGAAATTAGTGTCAAAATATGATTTTGATTGCACTTCAGTTGTTGATGATAATCCATAAATTTGAGGAATTATAACGATTGATGACGTTTTGGATATTATTGAATCAGAAACAACAGAAGATATTCAAAAATGAGTGGAATTAGTCCAACTGATGGGAATTATTTGGAATTACTCGTCGTTTGAAAGAAGCAAAATGTCATCGTTTGGCTTTTAATTTTAATGATTTCAGCGACAGTGTCTGGAGTATAGTAACTGCAAATCGTGACATAACTACAATTACATCGATTTTGAATATTTATGCTACCGATAATGGATACAGCAGGAAATGCTGGATGCCAATCAAGTGCAATGGTTAGCTACTGAATCATGTAGATAAATGAAATTTTTCAAATTTGTAGTATTATAAAAGAATTTTTAAATTCTATTATTTTAGGAACAGTTTTATTTTGCAGTAAATATATTAGAATAATTATTTTTATGCCAAATATAAAATGGGAATAAGTAATGATGGTTTCACTTACAATTTTAACTAATTGTGACGATAGTCAACATGATTGGTGGAATTTTACCGCTGAGTAGGGTGAGGTGACTAAAAATAGATACCGCAAGTAGTGAAGAATCTTTACTTGCAACGGCGTATGCAAATTTCGTTGACTGCATATTTCACTTTAGCAAAAATTATTTCATGCGGGAGGACTTGATATAGATGTTTTATGCAACACAATTATTGATATTTTACCCGCGTATATTCATGAAAAATGATAGATGAAATTCGTGATATTTTTATTGACTATAATATTGTCGATTTATCGGAAAATATTTTGAGACACTTGAGCACTTTACGTGAAAGAATATTTTGTTTTAGAGTATTGCCAAAAGATATAAGTGCAAGATTATTTTCATATTTATCTTCAGAAAAACAACAAAAGATTGAGTTGAAATTTTGAGTTCACAAGATATTTTTAACATTATAGATAACATGTTTAGTGATGACATTATCGAATTTATGGAAGAAATGCCTGCAAATGTTATATATATTGTCTGTACCAGATAAAGATAGGAAAAATTAATAAAATTATTAAGTTATAAAGAATTTACAGCAGGATATATTATGTCATCTGATTTTTGTAGAATTACATAGCAATATTACTGTTGAAAATGCGATTAAAATACAAAAGTAAAGCAAATTTAGTTGAAAACGATAGATGTTTGTTATATAAGAGATAAATATCGAAAATATTTAGGTGTAGTTCATTTAAGAGATATAATTGTAGCAAAAAGAAGAAACAATTTTAAAAGATTTAGTACAAGAAAAAGATATTTATGTTTATAGTTATACAGATCAGGAAGAAGTAGCAAAATTACTTTAGAAAAATACGATATTACATCAATTCCAGTTTTAAATAACGAAAATAGACTGAGTTGGAATAATAACTGCTGATGACGTTATTGACGTATTAGTGGAAGAAAAGCAACAGAGGATATTCATAAAAATGGTGGGGGTTACTCCAACAGAGGGTTCTTATATGAATACAAGTATAATCGAAATGGTAAAAATCTCGTATTTCTTGGCTTTTTAATACTTATGATTTCAGGATCATTTACAGGATATATCTTACAAAACATTTGAAGATAAATTAAGTGCAGTTGCAGTGTTAGCAGCGTCAGTTCCAGTAATAATGTCAACATCAGGAAATGCTGGAAGTCAATCTGAGTTCATCAATAATTCGCAATAATAGTTGAGCATTTATCTTTAAAGAAAAATTTTTGGGATATAATAAAAAGAATTTTTAATAAGTTTACAGTGTGGAGCAGTAATTTTATTGTAAATATTATAAGATTGCTTTATATTTAGTTCGAGTAGATATGAATTTACATATAGCAGTTGTAGTTCTCACTAGCAATAGTAGTGTCATTAACATTGGCAAAATATTGTAGGTGGATTATTGCCGTTAATATCAGAGGCATTTAAAATAGATCCAAGCAAGCATGGCCTCACCTAGTTATAACGACATTAGTTGACGCTGTGAGTTTGTTTTGTTTATTTTTGGTTAGCAACTGTTATTTTAAAAAAATATAAAATTTAATATAATAAAAAGGAGAAAATGAGTATTTAATTAAATTATTAGATTGGAAAAATATACTTGAGTTTGTTGAAACAAATTTGATAAAAATAATAATTTCAATAATTGTTTTTTAAAATTTTTAAAATATTCAAAGAAGTATGTGGATAAAAATTTTCGAAGACAATATTAATAAAAAAGCAAAAAGTAGATGAAGGAATAAGTACATTCATAAGATCGTTATTTTCAGTATTTTTATTTTTACATTAGTATATATAATAATTGGATTTTTGAATAAATATTAATTCAATTACAGCATTTATTGGAGCAGCTGGTTTAATATTTGGACTTGCGTTTAAAGAAACATTGGCTAATTTTTGTGGAGGTATAATTATATTAACATTTAAACCATTTTAAAGTGGGAGATGTTATAGAATTTAATAACTATATCGGAGAAGTTAAAAGTATAGAGCTTTTTATACAAAAATTAAAAATCCACAACATGAATTAGTATAATTCCAAATGGAATGATAACGAATAATGAAGTTAGAAATATTACAAAAAGAGGAAGTAAGAAGATTAGATTTACGGATATCTGTATCTTATAATAGTGATATAAAAACAAGTTAAGGAAGAATTGAAAAATATAGTTAATGAATTAACGAAAACAGAAAATGTATTAGAAGATGACAAATATATTTTTAGAAATCCAGTAAAGTTCTGTAATAGGTGTTGGTGATCTGGCTGATTCTGCTATAATTTTTGATGTTTATGTTTATGTTGATAGTGATAAATATTTGAAAGTTAAGCATAAATTGAATGAAGAAATAAAAATAAGATTTGATGAAAAATATTGAAATTCCATATCCGCAAATGGATATACATATAAATCAAGTTAAATAGAAAAGAGGAAAAATGGACTTACAAATAAAACGTTTTGTAAACGATAATGTAGCAGCAAGTAATTGTTATGTTTTATCAAGAGGAAAAAGAGTGTTATGTAATAGATCCGGGTTCTATGATATGAGTAAGTTATAGAGTATATAAAAGATGAAAAACTAGAGCTGAAAGGGATATTACAAACACATGGACATTATGATCATATTTTAGGTATACCAAGTATCATTGAATATAAAAATATTCCAGTCTATGTGAGTGAAAATGGATATGATTTTTATATAATCCTGAATTATCTTTAAGTATATATGGATATAAGAATTTTTGTAATTTCAAAAAGAAATTGAAGTAAGAAAATTAAAAGAAAAATGATAAAAATCTTTGAATTTAAAATATTAGAAACACCTGGTCATAGTAGTGGAATATTTGTTATTACGATGAAGAGTGTGGAATATTATTTTCAGGAGATACGATGTTTAAAGGGACGTACGGAAGAGTAGAGTTTACCAACAAGTAATAGTGCAGATATGTGGAAATCTCTACAAAAATTAATATCACTCAAAATATGACTATGGTTTATCCAGGGCATGGAGATGTGACAACTATAGGGATTGAAAGAAAATCTTTATTCATATTAGTAAATATTTTTGAAAAAGAGTGTTATTTATGATATAATTTGATTTTAGGAGGAAATATGATTTATACGTTAACGTTAAATCCCTGCTTTAGATTATGATATGTATTTAAGTGATGATTTAAAAAGTAGGTGAGTTAAATTTAGCTAGAGAAGTAAAATATAGAGCTGGAGGAAAAGGAATTAACGTTTCTAAAAGTTTTGAAAAATTTAGGTATAGAGTCAACGGCATTTGGTTATGTTGCTGGACTTTGTTGGAGATTTTATAGTGAAAGATTTGAAAAAGATGGTATTAATTCAGAATTTGTAAAACTTGAAGGTTGTACAAGAATTAATGCTAAAGTAAATGGAAAATGATATTGAAACGGAACTTTACAGGAGTTTCACCCTACAATTTCAGAAGAAAAATTTTACAAAAATTGATAGAAAAATGTCTGAATTAAAAGATGGTGATATTTTAGTTTTAGCTGGAAGTATCCTGGGACAGTGGCAAGTAACATTTATAAAAGATTGTCTGAAAATGTAAAAGCGAAAGTTGAAATTGTTTTTAGATACAAGAGGAAATTTAATTCAAGAAAATATGCACAATAATTTATTTATTAAACCTAATATTCATGAATTAAGAGAAATGTTCGGAGAAAAATTAGAAACAAAAGAAGAAATTATAAGTAAATGTAAATATTTTTTAGATAAAGGAATTAAAAAAATGTAATTTTATCACGTGGGGAGATGGAGCTTATTAGTAAATAAAGACTTTGTCTTAGGAAGAATGTTCCTAAAGGAGAATTAATTAATTCTAATAGGAGCGGAGACTCAATGGTTGCTGGATTTGTTGCCGGACATGTAAAAGGAATGACGCTGAGGATTCGTTTAAATTAGCAGTAGCTCCTGGAAGTGCAACGGCATATTCTTATGGGTTAGCAGAAAAAGAATTAATTGAAAAATTATATTTAGAAATAAATATATCAAAAGAAAATTATTAATATAAGTGTTAATAGATAAAAAGAAAGGTGATGATTAAATGAAAATATCAGATTTATTGATTAAAGAAAGAATTAATTTAGATATTAAATCAACAGAAAAAGAAGATGTAATAAGAGAATTAGCAAGATTACATGAAAGCAACAGGAGTATTAGAAGATTATGAAGGCTATGTTGAGGCATTGTTAGCAAGAGAAGCACAAAGTTCTACAGCATTAGAAGAAGGTATTGCTATTCCTCATGCTAAAACTGAATATGTAAAAACAGCGGCATTAGCAATGGGGAGAAGCACAAAAGGAGTAGATTATGATTCATTAGATGGAGAGCCTTCAAAATTATTTTTCATGATAGCGGCGCCAGATGGAGCAAATAATACACATATAGAAACATTAGCAAGATTAACACAATTATTATTGGATGATGAATTTAAAACGGCGTTAGAAAATGCGACATCACCAGATGAAGTTTTTAGATATTATAAATAGAAAAGAAGCTGAAAAATTAGAAAGTCAAGAAGAAAAATATAGTTAAATCTGATAATACTGAAAAACCATTTATAGTTGCTGCTACGGCATGTCCCTACAGGTATTGCACATACATATATGGCAGCTGAAAGCATTGCAAAAAGCGGCAAAAGAAATGGGTGTAGATATTAAAGTTGAAACAAATGGAGCAGATGGAAGAAAAATATTTTTAACGGATGAAGATATAAAAATGCAAAAGGTGTTATTTTTAGCAATAAATAGAAATATTGAAACAGCTAGATTTAATGGAAAACCGTTAATAAAAGTTGAAGCAAAAGAAGGGATTAACAACGCTAAAGAGTTAATTCAAAAAAGTGTTAGATGGAAAAGCTGAAAATTTTGTAGCTAGTGGACAAACAACTGAAAATCAAACAAAATCAAATAGAAAAGGTGGAGCTTACAAACACTTATTAAGTGGAGTTTCTATATGTTGCCGTTAGTTATAAGTGGTGGAATTTTAATAGCATTAGCATTCTTAGCAGACTCATTAACTGGAAATAGTAATGTTGGAGCGGGTTATGGTTCAACTTCGGTAATCGCTAAACAATTAATGGAAATAGGTGGTGCAGCATTTAAGTTGTTTTGTACCAATATTAGGTGGATATATTGCTTATAGTATTGGAGAAAGAGCAGCGTTAACAGCAGGATTAGTAGCTGGATCATTAGCAGTGGCTGGTGGATCAGGGGTTCTTAGGAGCAATGGCTGGAGGATTTGTTGCAGGATATGTAGTTAAATTCTTAGTAAAAGCGTTAAAGTGGAATACCTAAATCATTAGCAGGATTAAAAATGATTTTATTATATCCAGTTTTATCAGTGTTAATTACAGGTTTATTAATGGTTACTATCTTAAATCCAATCGTTAGTGGAATTTTATACAGGATTAAATAACTGGTTAGTTTCATTACAAGGTGGAAGTGCAGTGTTATTTGGATTATTATTAGGTGGAATGATGGCAGTTGACATGGGAGGACCTGTAAATAAAGCAGCGTATGTATTTGGAACAGCTCATTAACACCAGAAAATTATTCAAGCTGGAGGAAGTTTTACCAATGGCAGCAGTTATGGCTGGAGGAATGGTTCCGCCATTAGCAATTGCATTATCATCAATCTTATTTAAAAATAAATTTACTGAAGATGAAAAGAGAAGCAGGACTTACTAACTGGGTAATGGGATTATCATTCATAACAGAAGGTGCAATACCGTTTGCAGCGGCAGACCCGAAAACTGTAATTCCAGCAAGTATTGTTGGATCGGCTGTAGCAGGAGCATTATCAATGATGTTTGGAATAAAAATACCTGCCCTCATGGTGGAATTTTAGTAATGTTCTTAAGTAACAACTTCTTCTTATACTTAATTTCAATTATAATTGGAGCAATAATTTCAGCTATATTATTAGGAATAATGAGAAAAAGTTGATGAAGAAAAATAAAAAAATGTTGATTTTTTTATTTAAAAAAATTTGATAGTATAAATATGTAAATATAAAATAATTTATATAGATTTTTAGGATGACTCTAATGAAATATCATTTTAAAGAATTAGGATTAAGTAACATTAAAAAGAAATGTTCGCTAAAGCAAACAAAGAAGGGTATTCAGTGCCAGTCGTTCAATTTTAACAATTTAGAACAATTACAAGCTATTATCGAAGCAGCTGTAGAAACTGGATCACCAGTAATTTTACAAGTATCAACAGGAGCTGAAGCTATATAGGTAAAAGAAATGTTACCTTGGATGGCTAAAGCTGCAACTGCATATGGTAGTCTTTCCAGGATCAGATATTCCAGTGGCTTTACATTTAGATCATGCACTAAAATTTTGAAAACAGCTAAAGACTGTATTGAATATGGATTTTCATCAGTAATGATTGATGCTTCACATCATTCTTTTGAAGAAAAATATTAAAGAATCTAAAGAAGTTGCTGATTTTGCTCATAAACATGATGTAACAGTTGGAAGAGAATTAGGAGTATTAGCAGGAGTAGAAGATGATGTAGTGGCTGAATCACATGTATTTACTCAACCAGATGAAGTTGAAGAATTTGTTTCAAGAACAGGTGTAGATTCATTAGCTATTGCTATTGGAACTTCACATGGAGCACATAAATTTAAACCAGGAACAGACCCTAAATTAAGATTAGATATTTTAGAAGAAAATTGAAAGAAGAATTCCAGGATTCCCTATCGTATTACACGGATCTTCAGGAGTACCTCAAAAATTCGTAGAAATGATTAAAAATATGGTGGAGAATTAGCAGATGCTATTGGTATACCAGATTCAGAATTATTAAAAAGCTTCTAAATCAGCAGTAGCTAAAATTAATGTAGATACTGATGGAAGATTAGCTTTCACAGCTGGAATTAGAGAAGTGTTTGCAACTAATCCTAAAGAATTTGACCCAAGAAAATATGTATGACCAGCTAGAAATTACATGAAAGAATACTATAAAGATAAAATAAGAAATGTATTTGGTTCAGAAGGAGCATATAAAAAGGTTCTGAAAGAAAAATAGTTTTATTTTTGTAAAATATAAAAAGTTAATGTTGAAAAATAGTATGAATACTTTGTGTATTTGTACTATTTTCTAAATAATAGATTCAAAGAAGATGAATATTTTTTCATCTTTTTATTTGTAAAAATAAAATAAATATATAAAAAATGAAAAAGAAAATAATTATGATAAATAGGAGGAAAAATGAAAAATTGATAGTACAAAAATATATTTTTGTAACAGGTGGAGTTGTTTCTTCATTAGGTAAAGGAATAGTTGCCCTCATCATTAGGGAAGATTATTAAAAAAGAGAGGATATAAAGTAACAATTCAAAAATTTGATCCATATTTAAAATGTAGATCCGGGTACGATGAGTCCGTATCAACATGGAGAAGTTTTTGTAACAGAAGATGGAGCTGAAACAGATTTAGATTTAGGACATTATGAAAGATTTATAAATGAAAATTTAACACAATATAATAATTTAACATCTGGAAGAATTATGTCAAGAATAATTAGTAAAAGAAAGAAGAGGAGATTTTTTAGGGGAACAGTTCAATTTATTCCGCATGTTACAGATGAAATTAAAAAATATAAGATTAGCTGGTGAGCAGACAGATTCAGATATTGTTATTACAGAAAATTGGTGGAACTATTGGAGATATTGAAAAGTGATCCATTTATTGAAAGCAATAAGACAGTGGAAAAGAGAAGTCGGAAGAGAAAATATAGCTTATATACATGTAACATTGTTGCCTTACTTAAAAGCAGCTGGAGAGTTAAAAACAAAACCTACTCAACATAGTGTAAAATGTTACAAGGATTAGGGATTTCACCTGATGTTATAGTTGTTAGAAGTGAACACCCAGTGTCACAAGATATTAAGAAAAATATCAGTTTTTGTGACATTGATGAAGAAGCAGTTATTGAATCAACAGATGCTGAAAATTTATATGAAATTCCATTAACAATGGAAAGATTAGGATTGAGCAGATGTTGTATGTAAATATTTTGGAATTGAAAATAAAAACCGTCATTAATTGAATGGAATAAAAATGGTTGAAAAATTTAAAAATCCTAAAAAAATTAATAAAAGTAGCAGAGTAGGAAAATATATAGAATTAAAAGATGCTTACATAAGTATAACAGAATCAATTGAGCATGCTGGATTTAATTTAGATACAAAAAGTTGAAATTGATTATTTGAAAGCTGGAGAATTTGATGTTGAAAAATTAGCAAATTATGACGGAATTTTAGTACCAGGTGGATTTGGAGATAGAGGAATTGACGGGAAAATTGAAGCAATAAGATACGCAAGGGAAAAATGGAATTCCATTCTTTGGTATTTGTCTTGGGATGCAAATGGCTTGTGTTGAATTTGCAAGAAATGTATTAAAATACGAAGGAGCTACATCAACAGAATTTGAAAAAGATACAAAATATCCAATTATTAGTTTGATGGAAGAACAGAAAGGTCTTGAAGATATGGGAGGAACTATGAGATTAGGTTCTTATCCATGTGTATTAGCTGAGGACAGTGTAGCAGCAAAAGTTTATGGTAAAACAAGTGTAGATGAAAGACATAGACATAGATATGAGTTTAATAATACTTACAAAGCAGAGTTTGAAAAACACGGAATGGATATAGTTGGATTGTCTCCAGATGGGAATTATGTTGAAGTTGTAGAAATTAAAAATCATCCATATTTTTGTAGCGTAGTCAATATCATCCAGAATTTAAAAGTAGACCTAACAGACCACATCCGTTATTTACAGGATGGATAAAAGCATCTATACAAAAAGAAAAGATAAATAGTATTAAAATTAATAAAAATCAAACTTTAAAAGTAATAATAAAAATGAAAAATCATTTTATACATATAAAAATACTTGAAAAATAAAAATGATATTATAAATTGTTATTAAGATACAAAAAGGAGAAAAGATATGAAAAAATTGCAATCCCTAACAAGTGGTGGAGATTCGCAAGGAATGAATACAGCAGTAAGAGCTGTCGCTAAAACTGCAATGAGTAAAGGTATGGAAGCTTTTGGTATAAAAGAGGATATAGAGGAATGTTAGAAGATCAAATATTCCAAATGACTCCGTTAGATGTAAGTGGAATTGCTGATCAAGGAGGAACAATCTTATTATCAGCAAGATTAAAAAGAGTTTTAAAGATCCTGAAGTTAGAGCAAAAAGCTGCAGAAAAACTTGAAAAAGAGGAATTGAAGGTTTAGTAGTAATTGGTGGAGATGGATCATTCCATGGTGCACATTACTTATATGAAGAACATGGAATCAAAAACAATAGGAATTCCAGGAACTATTGATAATGATATAGCTGGAACTGACTATACAATCGGATACGATACGGCATTAAATATTATTTTAGATGCTGTTTCAAAATTAAAAGATACGGCAACTTCTCACGAAAGAACTTACTTAGTAGAAGTAATGGGAAGAAATTGTGGAGATTTAGCTTTATATTCAGCAATAGCTGGAGGAGCAAATGGAGTTATGATACCAGAAATTGAATCTCCGATTGATGATATAGCAAAAGTTATAAAAACAAAGAAGAGAAGAAGGTAAGTTGTCAGATATTATAATTGTTGCTGAAGGTGTTGGAAATATTAATAAAATTGAAGAAGAATTAAAAACTAAAAGTTGATACAGATATAAGAGCTACTGATTTTAGGACATGTTCAAAGAGGGGAGCACCAACTGCCTTTGATAGAATTTTTAGCAACTAGATTAGAGTGTTAAAGCTGTAGAATTATTAGAAAAAGAGCAAGCAGGGCTAATGGTAGGAATAGAAAGTGAAAAAGTTGTTTTATCATAATTTATCATATGCTTGGGAAAAATTATTCTAAAAGCATCTAAAAAGAGATGACTATTTAATGGCAAATATGTTATCAATTTAATTTTTATAAAAATATATAATTAGATTAATTAAAAAAATAGGAGGAAAATTAAATGAAAAATAAAAATGACTAAAGTTGTTTGATAATATAGCCAAAAAAAGTGAAAGTAAAGAAATGTTAACTAAATTAGTGGAAAGTGGAATGAACGTAATGAGATTAAACTTCTGCACGGAGATTTTCGAAGAACACGGTGGAAGAATTAAAAATATTAGAGAAGTAATGAAAGAAACTGGTAAAATATGTTGCAATTATGTTAGACACTAAAAGTAATTCTGAGATTAGAACTGGGAAATTAGTTAATGATGAAGATGTATTATTAAAAAGCAGGAAACAAAATAGTAATTACAACTGATTATTCATTCGTTGGGAATGCTGATAAAATTTCAGTATCTTATCCAGGAATTACTAAAGATTTAAAAAGCAGGAAATACAATTTTATTAGATGATGGATTAATTGGATTGACTGTTGATAAAATTGAAGGAGATGAAATTTTCTGTACAATTAACAATACTGGAGAATTAGGTGGAACTAAAGGAGTAAACTTACCAGGAGTTTCATGTAGGGTTACCTGCATTAGCTGAAAAAGATATCGCTGATTTAAAATTTGGATGTGAACAAGGTGTAGATTACATTGCGGCTCATCTATAAGAAAAAGCTCAGATGTTGCAGAAGTGAGAAAAGTGTTAGATGAAAATGGAGGACATAATATTAAAATCATGTCTAAAATAGAAAATCAAGAAGGAATTGATAACTTTGATGAAATCTTAGAATTATCAGATGCAATTATGGTAGCGAGAGGAGATTTAGGGTAGAAGTACCAGCTGAAGAAGTTCCATTTATGCAAAAATGATGATTAGAAAATGTAATGCTGCTGGAAAAACCAGTAGTTACAGCTACTCAAATGTTAGATTCAATGATTAGAAATCCTAGACCTACAAGAGCAGAAGAGGAGATGTTGCAAATGCTATCTTGGATGGAACAGATGCAGTAATGTTATCAGGAGAATCAGCAAAAGGTAAATATCCAGCAGAAGCTTTGTAAAAATGATGGCTACAATTTCTGCAAGAACAGATGAATTCAAAAATTCAAACATATTGAAAAACCAGAAGGTGAAGTTACAGTAACTGAAGCAATTTCAATGGGTGCTGTTGAAACATCACAATTATTAAATGCTAAATTAATCGTATGTTGGACAAAAACAGGTAGAGCTGCAAGAATGATTAGAAAATATGAGCTAACTGCTCCAATCTTAGCATTAACTGATAATGATCAAACTGCAAGACAATTAGCATTTGTAAGAGGTGTTAGAGACTATGTTGCAACTGATTTAGATAAAGCTGATGATTTCTTTTAAAAAGCATTAGAAGTTGCGGCACAACATGAAAGCGATGTAAAAGCTGGAGACTTGGTGGTGTTAGTAACTGGGATTTCAGAAACTGGGACAACGAACACATTTAAAGTTGAAAGATTATAATAGAACACATTTGAATGCAATATTTGTAGTGAATATTTTCATTTAATAAATAAAGAAATGTACCGATTTGTATAAGCAAAATAGAGTTTTACTTTAAATTATAGGGTAATAATTAATTTGCATTTACAAAAAGGTGCATTTTTCTTGACATATAGTGATATACTAGAAATATAAAAATAAAAAGTAAGGTAGAATATGAAAAATTAAATAATTTAATAGATATTTTTGCTAAATTACCGGGAATTGGAAGAAAAAGTGCAACAAGAATTGCATTTGATATTTTTGGAAAAAGCACCGATAGAAATAGAAAAATATGATAGAAACATTGAAAGATTCATATGATAATATAAAAACATTGTAAAATATGTGGAAATTTATCAGAATCAGATATATGTGAAGTATGTGCTGATGAAAATCGTAATAAAAAAATATAATATGTATTGTGGAAAGCGTGAGAGATATAATTGCAGTTGAAAAAGTCAGGTACATATAATGGACTGTATCATGTGTTAGGTGGTAAAATTGATCCATTAAATGGAGTAACGATAGAAGACTTAAATGTTAAAGCGTTAGAAGAAAGAATAGATGATAATATTAAAGAAGTTATATTAGCATTAAATCCTGACTTAGAGGGTGAAAACTACAAATTTATATTTAACTAAAATGTTAAAAACAAAATTTAGAAATATCAAAAAAATAGCAAGTGGAATACCGTTAGGTGGAAATATTGAGCATACAGATATGGCAACATTAGGGAGAGCAATAGAAGGTAGAATTATTAGTGAATGATAATATAATTTTGTTATATATATTATAAAAATAGAAAAGAGAAAGAGGATGGTATTATGAAAAATACGATGCAGTAGTGATAGGCTGGGGGAAAGCTGGAAAAAACTTTAGCTGGATTTTTAGGAATGAAAGGACAAAATGTGGCATTAATTGAAGAGTCTAGCGAAATGTATGGTGGAACTTGTATTAATGTTGGATGTATACCTAGTAAAGTACTAGTTAATGGAGTTGAAAGAGGAGAAAATAAAGAGTTAAATGATGATGTTGCGAAAAGAAATGTTTTTATAAAAAGTGTAATTAATAGAAAAACATTAATACCTATGTTGAGATTATGAAATGTTAGAAACAAAAGAAACAGTTGATTTATACAACGGAAAAGGAAGTTTTGTATCTTCACATGTTATAAATATTGCTCATGAAAAATGGAGAAAAATACTCAAATTGAAGGAGAAAAATATTTATAAATACAGGAGCTACGACTATTATTCCAAATATTCCTGGTTTGAGAGAAAGTAAATATTTATTAACAAGTACAAGTATAATGGATTTAGAAGAATTACCTAAAGAATTAGTTATAATTGGTGCAGGATATATTGGACTTGAATTTGCTTCAACTTATTCTGGATTTGGATCAAAAGTTACAATAATTGATTTTGCAAAAGATATTTTTACAAAGAGAGGAAAAAGAAGTTGGCTGATAGAGTTAGAACAATTTTTAGAAGCAAAGGTGTAAACTTTATTTTTAGGAGCAAAAAGTTCAAGAAATTATAGATGAAGAAAAATAAAGTGATTGTAAAAGTTGAAAAAAAGAAAATGGAGAAGTTGTAAAAGTTCAAGGAGATAAAGTATTAGCAGCTATAGGAAGAAGACCTAATACAGACGGATTAAATTTAGATAAAGCTGGAGTGAAGTAGATGAAAGAGGAGCTATTAAAGTAAATGAAAAATTAGAAACAACAGCTAAAAAAATATTTGGGCAGTTGGAGATGTAAAAAGGTGGATTACAATTTTACTTATATTTCATTAGATGACTTTAGAATAATTAGAGATAATGTTTACGGTAATGGAGATAGAACAACACTTGATAGAAATGTAGTTCTTATACAACATTCTTAAGTACTCCATTATCAAGAGTTGGATTATCAGAAGCTACAGGCAAAAGATCAAGGATATGAAGTTAAAGTTGGTAGACTTGAGGCTATGGCAATTCCAAAAGGAAAAATTGAAGGAAATCAGAAGGATTATTAAAAGTTGTGGTTGATGCTAAAAACAGATTTAATTTTTAGGTGCAACTTTATTGTGTCATGATTCTCATGAGATGATAAACATTATAGCTTTAGCAATGAAAGGAATTTAAAATATCAATATATTCGTGACATGATATTCACACATCCTACAATGTCAGAATCATTAAATGATTTATTTTAAGTCGTAAAATAATATATATTTCAATTAAAGCAAGTTTAGAGAGGTTCTTTACTTGCTTTTTAAAATTTTTAAAATAGCATAAAATGATTACTTTATAGAAATTTTATGATGTTTTTAATATCGTTTAAAAGATGCTATACTTTAATCATCAAATAAATTAAGAAAGTTGAGGATGATCAAATATGAAAAATATAACACTTATAATAGGAACTTATGGTGAAATTGATTCATGCTTTGTTAAATTACATGCAGAAAAGGAGGAAATCTAATTCTTGTAGGGAAAAATTGTGAAAAATTAGAGAAGTAGGTAAAAAGAAATTAGTGAAAATATAATGTAGAAGCATATATAATAGCAGTTGATCTTTCACAAGCAGATTCAACTCAATATATATATATATATATGATTCTTGCAAAAAATAACTGGGATGTTGATATCATTATAAATAATGCAGGATTTGGTGGTCAAGGTGATTTTGCAAGAGAAAGAATAATGGAAGAAGACATGTTTATGATAGCTGAAATATTGAGACTCCTACTAGAATTTTAAAATTATTTCTAAAGGATATAATAATTAGAGGAAGTGGAAAAGTACTGAATGTAAAGTTCTATTTCAGCTATAACTCCAGAATCACTTCAAGCTGTATACTATGCTACAAAAATCTTATATAACAAAGTTGCTCAAATGTTCTTTGGAGAGAATTACAAAGGTACTGGAGTAACTAGTGCTATGCAGACAGGATTTGCTAGTATTGGGGGTCTTATCGGATACTAAACTATTTTTCTAATGCTGCAAAAACCAGAAGATGTTGCCGTAACAGGTTATAATGGGATGTTGAAAGGAAAATTAAATGTCATATGCAGGACTTCCTGGATGGTAAAAACCAATGATGCTTCTAGACCATTATTTCCTAAAAAGCTTGCGTTTAATTTTGTTTATAATCAGCAAATTGTGAAAAATGAAAAAATAATTATTGTAAGAGGTATATAATGAATAATTATATTCTTGACAGTGGGTAAAAAATTATTTAATTCATTTGGTTTAGATATAGGAATGGTGTTAAAAAGTAGAGTTATCAGAAAATATTTTAAATCGTAAATTAATAAGAATAGGTGAAAAAGAATATTATTAATTTTTAATGACAACTGAAGAAATTTATAAAGACTCTGAATTAACAATTAAAATGGTAATAACAAGTCAAATAGAATCTTTTTCTCCTCCAATTTATGCCTCATATTGTAGTAAAAATGAAGAAATTTGTATAAATAGACTTTCTAAATATAAGAAATTAATAGGATCGATGTCCATGATAACTAAAAATTAAAAGAAAAATCAAATTACTGTATTATATGAATCTGGAGAATCAGGATTAAAAATTACCATAATTTCTTGTACAATCAGAATTTGCTGTTTAATATAGTTAGAAAAAGCTACTAAATTAGATATAAACTACATCAGTTGTTATGGAAAGTATTCCTGATTCAAAGTCTTTTGTTGATTTTATTGGGATAGAGCCAATTTCTGGAGAAGTAAATGCTATTTCATTTTCAAAAATCAGACTTGAATGAACCGTTTATTAGTTACAATAAAATCTATGTGGTCATATTTAGAACCAGAATTAAATAAAAGATTATCAGAATTTGATATAGATAATTCCGTTAGTAAAAAGAGTCTCAGTGCTCTATCTGAGTTATTACCTGCTAGTGAGAATAGTATTGAAGAAGGAAATGAAACTCAGTATTTCTAAAAGAACTTTGCAGAGAAAATTATCTGAGAAGGGACAACATTTCAAAAACAGTTAAACAGTACCAAAGAGATTATAGCTTTAAATTATGTAAAAATATGGATATGAGTGCAAATAATATTAGAATATGAAGGTAAATTTATTTTTGAGAGCCTTTGTAATTTAGACTGGGAAAACTATAACTGAATTAAAAACTAAATAAATAATTAGATAAGAAGAACATGTACCAACAAACTAGACAGAAAAACGAAAACAGTTAGGAGGTACATGTTCTAGAAGAGGTATTGTTTTAAATTTATTTAATAGTAATTTATCTTATTTTTATTTTTAATAAAAAGTTTAACTGGATAAAATCAAATTAAAAATTTACATATCATAAATTTAATAAACTTGAAAAAGTTAAAATATAGTGTAATATATTTCAATATGATATAAATTAGAAAGTGAGAAAAAAATTGAAGTATATTGGAAATTATTTTTTAATATTTTTAGTTAGGAACATTTACATTAGGTGGTGGTTATGCGATGGTACCACTTATACAAAAATGAAATTGTAGAAAATGAATGGATAGAAAAAGAAGAATTTGTAGATAGTGTTGGCATTAGCACAGTCATCACTGGAGCTTTAGCTGTTAATACAGCAGTTTTTGTAGGCTATAAAAGTTAAAGGATATTTAGGAGCAGCAGTTACTACTTTAGGAGCTTTGCTTCCATCAATTTTTAATAATTTGGATATTAGCAAAATTATTTACAAATATTCAAGATAACATATATGTTACTAAGATGTTTAAAAGCAATAAGACCTATGGTAGTTGCGTTGATAGGAGTTAGTGTTATAAAATAGGAAAGCAAGCGAAAAATTAACATAAAAACAGTTTGGATTGTATTATTAGTTGCGACACTTGTATCGTACTTTAAGTTTCCTCCAATAATTGTAATTATATTAGAGCAGTTTTTAGGAAATATCGTTATGACATTTTTTAAAAAGAGGAGGAAATAAATAATGATAGAAAAATTAATTGTATTATTTATAACTTTTTCAAAATAGGACTGTTTAGTTTTTGGAGGAGGATATGCAATACTTCCACTTATAGAAGTTGTAGATATTCATAATTGACAACTGTTTCACAATTTATAGATATGGTTGCCGTATCGCAAGTAACACCGTATCCTATATCTGTGAATACAGCGACCTATGTTGGTTATGTAGTTATGGAAATGGAGTGGGAGCAGTTATCGCCACTTTAGGACTGGCTACACCATCAATTATAATAATGTTAATTTTTAGTAGATTTTTCTAAAATTTAGAGATAATAGATATTTCAAATGCTTTTTGTTGGGTTAAGAATAGTAGTTGTAGGTCTAATACTTTCTGCAACATTACTTTTAATGGATAGAAGTAATTTTATTGATTGGAAAAGTTTTATTCTATTTGTGTTATCAGGATTAGCAATGTTGAAAATGGAATGTAGATCCAGTAATTTTAACAGTAATTGTTGCAATTTTAGGAATTTTTAATTTATTGAAATAGAGTAAAGCATATTTTTAAATAATAAATTTATTCTTTTTATATTTGATGAAATAAAAACTAAATTGTATAATTATAGTAAAAATAAAAATAAAAATATCTGAAATAAAGTTAAAAATTGTAAAATATAAAGAAAGAAGTAAAATTGAAGCTTTTTTAAAAATAGGATCTAAAAATATTGAAATTGCAAATCAATTAGGTGTTAGTGTTTGTACAATTCAAAGAGAAATTAAGAGAGGTTGGATTACAGTATTATTGAATTCTGATTTGACGAAATATAATTGCTATTCTGCAGAAGAAGAACAACGAGAATAAGGGAAATAACAGACCGTTCGATATAAGAAAAGAAGTGAAGTAATTAACAAAAAGAGAAGAAGTAGGATATTTTGAGATTGATACGGTTGTAGGAAAACGAGAAGGGGATCATGTTTATTGGTGTTGACAGATAGAAAAAGTAGATTTGAGTTAATATGATTAAGAAGTCAAGATATGTAATTGAGGAAATAAGTAAAATAGTAAAAAAATATGAGGGTATGATAAAAACTTTAACAAGTGATAATGGTGGAGAATTTATGGATTGTGAATGGATTGAAGTTGATGGGAATTTTTATATTTTTGCCCATAGTTATGTTTGGGGAAAAGAGGAAGGAATGAGAATAACAATAAATTTATAAGAAGATTTTTACCGAAAGAGAGAAATTTTAAGAAAGTAACAGAAAAAGAAATAAAGCAATTAGAAAAATATATAAATGAGTATCGACGAAAATTATTTGATGGAAAAATTCAAGAGAAATATTTTGAAATGGAGTATTCAAAATATGAAAAATTATGACACACTTTGAGTTGCAATTTACAATTCATTATATACACAAAAATAAGAAAAAGGCAAAATAAAAATATGGAGTTTAAAGAACATGTACCAACAGACTAAACAGAAAAATGAAAATAGTTTGGAGGTACATGTTCTTTTTTGAAAAAGTAATAATTTTTGTTTTAGTATTTTTGCTGTACAATTAATATGTAGAGCTAGTTAAGGAGGAAAGATCTTCTAGAGTTGAATTTAACTTTTATTAGATTAAAATTATGAGAAAATATTTATTATACGTCACTTCTTTCATATTCGCAGGTTTTAGAAATAAGTGATGAGTATAATTTTGGTTATAAAATAGAATTTAAAAACAGAAGAAGAGTTAAATTCTGGAATTAGAAAAATTGAGTTTTGAATTAGTATCTTCAGGATTTGTTACATCTAGTATTGAAATATGATGGAGAAAAATAAATATAATACCTGGTAAAATTGATAAGTTATTTTAACAGATAATGCTGTTAAAAATTCAGAATTTATAACAGGGTTGAGTAGACTTGAAGGAAATATTTTCTAAACGTTTCTAATTTAGATAAAATAGTTTATGAATATGATAAAAATATCTAGTAACAACGTATCTGTAGATGTTATTAAATCAGAAAAGAATAACATGCTAAATGTATTAGTAGATAATAAGAGCACACCAATTATGAATGGGACAGCGATGTTAAATTTTGTTCATAATTCAGGAAGTAATTCTGGCAATATAATTTAAGTGGTAATTATAGTCAACCTTTAGGTTTTCAATGATGAGCTTTAATATTTCAGTTATTATTTAAAAAGAAGATAAACAAAATTTATCTAAATTATTCATTCCTATAATGTATACTAGATTAAATTTATTGTATAATTTTTAATGAGAAACTAAAGACAAAAATTGAATTATCTGACTCTAAGCATGAAGTTTCATTAGATATTTCAAGAAATGTATATAAAGATAAAATAAATGAAGTTAATTTAAAATATTTGTCAAGATTTTCGTAAAATAGGCAAAGTATTAGAGGATTAGAAATTAAGAATCTTAATTTTTGAAAATGAATTTTCTTTTAAAAATATGATAATTATTCGTATATATTTAATAATATTCATAGAAACTATATTGATGTAAAAATGAGTTTAAATTATGTTAATGATAGATATGATAATAAAAAGACTATATAGCTAATTTAGATATAAATTTAGGTACAAATTCAATGTATTATGATGGAAATATCTCTATATTTTATACAAAAATTTAAAAATTTACTAAGAATGAGTATGATAGGTATAAAAAGAGTATTAATATATCAAGTTTTTCAGATGCTACTTTAAATATTTTAAAAAGTGATTATGTTGTTAGTCTGCACAACAAATGTAAATATCCATATAATATAGGGAAATTTAAATTGACTCCATATATTGAATTAGCTGGTGGTTTAGAAGGAAAATTACGATTTAGGTATGGCTTTAGGGTTAGATTTTAGATATAATAAAATAATCGTGCTTTAAAAATGCAGTTAATATCATATAGTATAGGATTAAAATTAGGTGTTAGTATATAAAAGTAGGAGGAATGAGAATGACGAAATTACAAAGATCTTTGATGTTACTTTCTTTAATTAGGTTTTGGAGTAATACAACAAAAGCAGAGACTATAGTTGATAATTCTAAAGGAAATCTAACTAAAAGTAAGTGATAAAAATGGATAACAGTTGTTGATATAGACAGTCCTAATGAAAAAGGAATTTCCAGTTAATAATTTTACTAAGTTTGAAGTTACAAACAAAGGTATGGTACTTAATAATAGTAATACGAGATCATAAAACAACTTTGGTAGAAATTGAAGGTAATAAAAATTTATTGAGAAGTTTGATATTGCACTTTTTAAGAGTAACAGGGTAGAAAGTTCAAAGTTATCAGGTAAACTTGAAGCTCGCAAGTGTTAAAGAATTAGATGTATTTTTAGCAAATAGAAATGGTATAGTTATAGATGGATTAACACTTGAAAATATTAATCGTGCTGTATTTACAACAGGTAATATTACGGATGATTTAAAATTATTTGTTAATTCGGGGAAAAATACATATAACGGATAAAAGGTTTAAGAGGAGACAGGTTCGATAGATCTTTATTACCTATAACCTTATAAACCAAGGTAAAAGTGTCAGCTAGGGATGAAATTAACATAAATTTAGAATCAATAGATTTGATTTATCTAAAAATCAAAATATAAATACTAAAGAGTATGAAAAATTAGGTAAGGAGTTAAATTTTAAAATTAAATGAAACAACTCTTACTATTTTAGAAATTTGTAAAATCAATTTTAGATCAAAGAAAAATGAAGTATTAAATAAAGCAATATTACAACCTACGAGTGATGTTCAAAATTAGGCGTAGAGGCTAAATTTTTGAATTAAATGAAAATAATGAAATATGCTTCTCTGCAAATGAAACAGGTCTTGATTTATCTGTAGTAGGTATCAATATTTTTGATAATGGATTCATATCTCGCAGATATGGTTAAACTTTAATAAGATATATAAGGTTATAAAAAGATAAAAATATTGAGGGTATAGAAAACCTTTTAAATCCTGTAAAAGATACAGCTTCTAAATATAAATTTGATAAATTAACAAAGGATTTAGGAGTTAAAATAAAACGAAAAACAATAAATGCAATTGCTGCACTTGATTATTTAATTAAAGAAGAAAATGCAATAATATCTAGAGTTGTACTAAAATTTGATACTCTTACAAATAATGATAAGGAAAAATTAAAGATTTAGCAAAATTAAAGGTAGAATATTAAATCAACTTTAATATTTTGCTAGAGAAATGAGTGTTAATTTAGATAATATCGGTATTAATTTAGATTCTAAGGGAGATGTAGTATATAAAGAGATAGAAATAAGTTTGCAAGCGTATTTAATAGTGTTAAAAGTTAAAATGGATTAGAACAATTATTTGATACTCAAAAGGAACTTTAATTTATTCTAATAATAAAGTTGATGCTTCACAACTTGGATCTATGTATTCAAATAAAATTAAAAATTACATCACCTGATAAATGGTTAAATGTAGAAACTAAAAGAAATATTAGCTAAAAATAGTATAAATATTGATATTAAAGGTGATGTATTAAATAAGGGAGCAATAGAGTTTCTAATAATTTAGTAGATATAAAAGCTAATAAATTAGAAAATATAGGGTAGTATTGATTTTTCTAAAGGTGGGTATGAAGTTAAATGGATAACACGTGATGGAAAAGTTTTTATCTTTAGAGGATATTAATAAAAATATGGAATAAAAAGTATGGATATAATTTAACAGAAGAAGATACATGGTTATTAATGAGTGGTAGAGTTATTGAATGCTTGGACTTATGATGTAAACTTTACAAAAAGATAAAGGCAAGATCTATATATAATAGATTTAATGATGTATTTGAAATCAATTAAATGCTGCAGATAAATATACAGTGTTAACGACGTGAAGGTAAGAAATTGTTAGAAAATCAGAATATTGATAAAACTTTTGTTAATAAAGGTGATATTTATGCAACAGAACTTGATAATCAAAGAATACTTGAAAGCATTTGCTGTAAGTAAAACAAATGCTACTAAGCAAGCATATAGTATCAAAATGATGTAAATATTAATTTAAGTGAGTGATTTAATTAATAGAGATGCAAGAGTGTTGCAAATTTAATTTGAATATAAAGGCGAATAAAATAGAAAATAGAAAATACTTTTCAGGAGATATCTTTATTAAAGATGGATATGAAACAGTATCTGGGATGTAATACAAAAATGTATAAAGGTCGTGTAATAGGTGCTGAAAGATATGAAATAAATTATGAAAGAGGACTTAAGGAAGATAAGGATGCAAGAAAAACAAAAGTAAGTGCTGTTAATAAGTCTATTATTTCTGGTAATAATATAAATATAGAAGCTCATATTAAACTTGTAGATGAAAAATACAGGAAGTTCAATTAATTCTAAAAACACTTTAGTAATTAAAACTGATGTTTTGAAATGAATGGACAAAAATGTAGAGGCTACTAAATCTGTTGATATTACGCAGCAAAATATTAATATTAAAGATTCTGGTATTTATTCAAGTGATGTTAAGCTAACTTCAAATAAATTATCAATGACAAAGCAAAAAGAAAAGAAATAGTATTAAGAACTGATAAAGAAATTATTGACTCGTGAGATATGTTTTAGGGCTCTACAATAGATGCAAATAAAAATATATCTCTTAATGTAAATGAATTAGAACTTTAAAGGTGCTGTAATTAGAGCAGATGAAAAATATATCTCTTTAAAGGTAATAAGTTAGGGATCTTCTTTCAGAAAAGATTGTAAAGACTATAAATCAGCATATAGTATTTCTAAATCATTTAGAACTGTTAAAAATAATGAAAGATTAGAGCAAATTGTAGGAGCTATATAACTGGGAAAAAAATAATATTGCATATAAAAATTTAACTAACTAAGGCAAGTGGAATATTAAGTAGTAATAATATTGGAGTTAATGGTAATAATGTTAATTTAGGTACAAAGTGTGAGTTAAATATGAACTTGATAAAAGAATAGGAATAGATAATGGAATATTAGGTATAAATTATAAAAATATTCAAAAGAATATAGAATCTACAGTTGGTTCTGTAGTTTATCAAAAAGGAGATATATCAGTTAAAGTTGATAAAGAATTTAATTTGAGTGGAAGTAAGATTAAAGGTCATAAAGTTGATATAGAAGCTAGTAATGTAAATATTAATTCTACTAAAGATAATTCTACAACAAAAACTGAAAGTAGAAATCTTTTAGGTGGAGATTTAATAGGAAGTGCTGAATATAACAAAACTGATACTAAATATATCTGCTAAAAGTAGATATGAAATATATAAAAAGAAAAAGAAGTTAAAAAGAAGAAAAATAATAAATCTATCGTTGAAGGAGAAAATGTAAATATTAATGCTAAAAAGATGTTAATATTAAAGGTTCAGACATTAAAGGGTGGAGATGTTAAAATAAGTGGAGAAAAATGTTAATGTTACATCTAAAGAAATTAAAAAGAAACTGAAAAAGATAGTGTATCACATAATATTTCAGTAGGAGTTTCTGCAGGTGTTGGAGAAAAGGAAATAGTAGCTGCAAATGTAGACTATAAAGTTAAATATGAAAAATACTAAAACAAGTGAAACTAAAAATGAAGCTCTCTAGTATAAGTGAGAAAATGTAACTATTACTGGTAATAATGTTAATGTAAAAGGTTCTGAAGTTAGGCCAAAGATAAAGTTGATATTAAGGAAATGTTGTAAATATATCAAAATGATATAGATAAAAGCAAATGTTACAAAAACTCTTGAAGAATTAGGAATTAAACTAGATGTTAATGTTAGAGAAAAACTTTAGGGTATAATAGGAACAGTTAAAAGTTAATTGATGAAAGAAATAATTTATTAGGATATGTTCTTAATCCAGTTGCTGGGTACAACAAAGCGATAGAATATAAGAAAAATTAGAAGATAATTTAGAAACTATTAAGAAAAACTGTATCTGAAATACAAAAATGGAATTTCACCTGAAACATTAGGTCTTGAACTAACTGCAAGTGGTGAAGTTAAATATACAATGGAAAAATTAATATAGTTGAAAAATTCTATTAAATCAAGTGTTATTAAAGCTAAGAATATAACTGTTAAAGCAGATAAAGTAAATATAACAGGGTCTAAAGTTGAAGGTGGTAAAAGTAAAATGTTATCACAAAAGATTTAAATATGAATGGAGCAGTTGAAAATACATCTACAAATAAAAACTAATGTAGTAGTAGAAGCAACTGGAAGTCATGATTTTGTTAAAGATACAACAACAGGTGAGTAAGTGCAAAGTACAAACGTTAGTGAAATAATAAATCTAAAGGTGGTAGAAGCAACTATAAAAGCTGATGAAGTTAATGTTAAAGTTGAAAATGATGCTAATTTAACAGGAGCTAATATTAAAAGCTGATAAAGGTGAAGTTACAGTTGGTAAAAACTTAAATGTTAATAATGTAAATGATAAAGAGTTAAATATAGTGCAAGTATAGGAGCTGAAGATACTACAACTTCTAATCCAAAAGTAGGAGTCAAATGGAAGTGTTGAATATACATCTAAGAATAAAAAAATAAATCAGGAATAGATATAAAAGAAGGCACAGTAACAGTTAAAGGAAATAAAAATGAAAACAAATGAAACTTCAATTAATGCGAAAGTAAATGGGTCAATTTCTAATGATGGAGATAACACAAAAGTTACAGTTGGAGCAACAACAAAAATTGAAGGAAATAATGATAAAGTTTCTGGTAAAGCTGAAATAGGATTAAATTTAGATACCAATATAAATGGAAAAGGTAAGGTAGAAAATTCAAATATTAGTTCAAAAGTAGATGCAGATGTAAATATTAAAGGTGATGGCAAAAGTATTAGGTGATACTAATATTTCTATAAACAGTGAAATTAATGGAAATTCTAATGGAATTACATCTAATAATAAAGGTAAGATCAATACTGAGTTAAACTTTAACAGGTAAAAATGTTGAAGGAAAAAGTTAAACTTGGAGCTGAAGGAAATTTAGGTGTAGATGAAAAATAATATATCTGTTGATGGAAAAGGAAATACAAACGGAACTGTAACAATTAAGGGAGAAACAGAAAATGTATCAGAAATGTAACATTAAATGGAAACTTAAATGTAGCAGGAGGAAAAGGAAAAGAAACAACATCAGATGTAAATTCGAATGCAAAATGGAAAAGTAGTAATAAAAGGAGAAACAGAGCATGTAAATGGAAACTTAACATTTACAGGTAATGGAGAATTGCAGCAAATAATAAAAGATGGAGTAACAAAAGCAGAAGGAACAGGAAATGCAAACGGAACTGTAACAATTAAAGGGAGAAACAGAAAATGTAGCAGGAAATGTAACATTAAATGGAAACTTAAATGTAGCAGGAGGAAAAGGAAAAGAAACAACATCAGATGTAAATGCGAATGCAAATGGAAAAAGTAGTAATAAAAAGGAGAAAACAGAGCATGTAAATGGAAACTTAACATTTACAGGTAATGGAGAATTTGCAGCAAATAATAAAGATGGAGTAACAAAAGCAGAAGGAACAGGAAATACAAATGGAACTGTAACAATTAAAGGGAGAAACAGGAAAATGTATCAGGAAATGTAACATTAAATGGAAACTTAAATGTAGCAGGAGGAAAAGGAAAAGAAACAACATCAGATGTAAATGCGAATGCAAATGGGAAAAGTAGTAATAAAAAGGAGAAAACAGAGCATGTAAATGGTAATCTTACATTTACAGGTAATGGAGAATTTGCAGCAAATAATAAAGATGGAGTAACAAAAAGCAGAAGGAACAGGAAATGCAAATGGAACTGTAACAATTAAGGGAGAAACAGAAAATGTATCAGAAATGTAACATTAAAATGGAAACTTAAATGTAGGAGGAAAAAGGAAAAGAAACAACATCAGATGTAAATTCGAATGCAAATGGAAAAGTAGTAATAAAAGGAGAAACAGAGCATGTAAATGGAAACTTAACATTTACAGGTAATGGAGAATTTGCAGCAAATAATAAAGATGGAGTAACAAAAGCAGAAGGAACAGGAAATGCAAACGGAACTCGTAACAATTAAAGGGAGAAACAGAAAATGTAGCAGGAAATGTAACATTAAATGGAAACTTAAATGTAGCAGGAGGAAAAGGAAAAAGAAACAACATCAAATGTAAATGCGAATGCAAATGGAAAAGTAGTAATAAAAAGGAGAAACAGAGCATGTAAATGGAAACTTAACATTTACAGGTAATGGAGAATTTGCAGCAAATAATAAAGATGGAGTAACAAAAGCAGAAGGAACAGGAAAATGCAAATGGAACTGTAACAATTAAGGGAGAAACAGAAAATGTATCAGGAAATGTAACATTAAATGGAAACTTAAATGTAGCAGGAGGAAAAGGAAAAGAAACAACATCAGATGTAAAATGCGAATGCAAATGGAAAAGTAGTAATAAAAGGAGAAACAGAGCATGTAAAATGGAAACTTAACATTTACAGGTAATGAGAATTTGCAGCAAATAACAAAGATGGAGTAACAAAAGCAGAAGGAACAGGAAATGCAAACGGAACTGTAACAATTAAGGGAGAAACAGGAAATGTATCAGAAATGTAACATTAAATGGAAACTTAAATGTAGCAGGAGGAAAAAGGAAAAGAAACAACATCAGATGTAAATTGAATGCAAATGGAAAAGTAGTAATAAAAGGAGAAAACAGAGCATGTAAATGGTAATCTTACATTTACAGGTAATGGAGAATTTGCAGCAAATAATAAAGATGGAGTAACTAAAGCAGAAGTAATAGGAATTTTCAAATGGTGATATGGTATTAAAAAAATACTGAATTTAATAAAATTAATAATAAAAATATCAGATTTGCATTTAACACTTTAACAAATAAAGTTAAATTAAATAAAAATAATTTAAAAAGAAATTAAAAATTTCTTTAGAAAATGGAGAAAAATATTAGTAGATAATGAAATTGATAGTAAACAAATTATTTAAACTTTTAATTTGTTAGTGAAATTTTTTATCTAAGAATATGTACTAACATTAGAACATGTACCAACAAACTAGACAGAAAAAAATAAAAATAGTTTGGAGGTACATTTTTATAGGAAGAAAAGTAAATTCCATTAGAAGAAAGAATTTCTATGTGTAAAAACTATCTAGAAATGAGGATTGAGTCATGAAAGATATTTTTCATTAAATATAGGGTATCTAAGTCTGCATTTTATCAATATATTAATAGGTTTAGAACACATGGTATAGAAGGCTTAAAAAGAAGTAGGATCTAGAAATAGAGCATATACAGAAAAGAATTTAAAACTAAGGTTATTAATGAAATTTTGAAGGTAGTTCTATAGATATATTATCTACAAAGTATTTACTACCAATACTATTGTAATAAATTGGATTAATCAGTATAATAAAAAGTATAATAAAATGATTACATACCCAGGGGGTGAAATATATACTATCGAGATGTCCTAAATTAAGTAAAAGATAAGAAATGAAGCGATTGCTAAAGGAATGTATTGAGAATGGAAGAAATTACAAAAGAAACTTGTATTAAGTATGGTATTAAATATTCTAATCTATACCTCATGGGTTTCTAAATATCAAGATAAGATAGTGAAGTCATCAAATTATTTAGAAGAAGATAAATATAAGATATGTGTATGAACTATCACTACAAGAAAATAAGATGTAATTCCTCAATTATTGATTTTAAATTTTGTGTCCAGTCGATGATACATGTTCTAAAAGCTTCCATATTTTAATATCTTATTATTTGTAATCTTCGAGACTGTGAAAAAGTCTGTAAATATTTAAAAGAATAGCCTTCTATGATAGAATACTAAAATATCGTAGGAGGCTATTTTATAGAAATTTACAAAAGTAAAAGCCATTAACAGAAGGGAAAAGAATATTCTCTCACTGAATTAAAGAGTATGATATTAAAACTGCTGAAGATATTCAAGCAGTTCTTAAAAGATCTTTTTGGAGGAACAATTAAATCTATGATGGGAAGCCTGGAGATGGATGAACATATTGACTAGTGAAAAATATCAACATTCTGATACTACTAATTATCGCAATGGTGTAAAAGAAAAATATACGTTCTACTTTTGGTGAGTTCCAAGTTGAAGTTCCTCAAGATAGAAATTCTACTTAAACCTCAAATAGTAAAAAGAGACAGAAAGATATTTTCGATGTATTGCAATATATGATATAAAATGATGAAATATACATCTATACAAATATATGGGAGGTAAGATGTCATGAATATATTAGTTGTAAAATGGACATCCAGATAAAGAAAGTTTTTGTGAGCTAATATTTAATCTCATATGTGGATAATATAGATAGAGATAAGCATGATATTGAAAACCCTGAAACTTAATGATATAGATTTTGATCCTGTTTTTAAGATATGTCTATAGAAAAAGAATGGAAAATGATGAAAATATATCTAGGTCTCAAGAACTTTTTGCTTTAGGGCAGATCATATTGTATTTGTTTATCCTATTTGGTGAGTTCTATGCTCTAGTCTTTAAAAAGGATGGATAGATAGAGTGTTTACACCAGGTATAGCTTATTCTTCTAATAAAAAGTGGTATTTTTGTTATAAACTTCATAATGGGAAGACAATTTAAGAAACTATTGATAGGTGAAACTGCTGAAATATTTGCAACTTCACAAGCGAATCTCACTTGGTGGTATAAAATATTTTCAGGATCTGTAAGTATACCTGATAGTTATGGAGTATCTGTTTTGAAAATGCTGTACTTAACCATTGTGGTATAAAGACCAAAAGAGTTATAACTTTTTGGGAATATGGGAAGGATAGTAATACACTAGAGCAAAGGAATAGATTTTTGAAAAAGTAGAAAAATTGCTAAAAATATTTAGAAAATATATATTATCCTAAATTAAAATAGTAAGTGTCACCAAAAATTAATTTAAATTAAATTAAAAGCACTATCATAAATGTTTTGGGGAAATTGAAGAATTAAAAATTTTCTCTGGATAGTTATTCATAAAATTTTGAATTTTTAACTTTCTTTTTAGCTTATCCATAGATACCCCTTTAGGTAAAAATCTTCTACAAATTTGTTATTAGCCTCATTACTAGCTCTTTCTCCCCGAACAACTATGTGTATAAAAATGCTTTATTCTTTGCTCTATACTTTCAGCGTCCATAAACTCACCCCATTATCACTCGTTATTATTTTTATTGCTTTTGGATAACTTTTTATTATTTCTTTCACCGATTTTACTATCTATCATAGTTTTATTTTTAATTTTCTTATTATTTGTAAAAACGATCTTTCCGTTAATACCAATAAATAAGATTGTGTCCCCTTTCCCCTACCACTGTATCCATTTCCATGACCTATCTTCTTATCGACTATTTGTCTATTTCTCTCTTCTTCTATACTTATTCCATCTTCTTTTCTTATACTTTTTCCTTAGGTTTCGTTAATTTATCTTTTTATTATACGGAAGATGCAATTTATTTATATTTAAAAATAATCCTGAATTTATATAATTATACGATGTTCTTTTCACTAATTCCAATCTCTTTTGCAATAACCCTATGTTCATTTTCAATAAAATCTCTATTTTTCTCTTTCAATGTAAGTTAAGTGTTTACCTTTTTCTCTTTTTGTCGTCTAAACTAATCATACCATAGAAAAATTATATTATGGTTCTATCAAAGTGTGACACTTTATTTTTACAATTTTAATTATTTTATATTTAACATAAAAATGTAAAACTTGAATTATGAATGAAATATTAGATATAATACTGATGAAAGTATAAGTAAAAATTACTGCTAAAAATATTGTGACTAATTTTTCATTGATTTTTCCTCCTATTTTTGATATAGATATCTTAACACAATTTATGTTCAAGTATAATATTTTTACATTTAACATAAAATGTAAAATTTTCAATGTAAAGAACTAAATACCCAAATTACATTAAAAACACTTTAAAAATAAGAGTTTCAAGACTCTTATTTTTAAAATGGAAAAACTTAAATGAAAATATATGAAAAAGTAAAAATATATTTCATAAAAAGTGATGACACTTTGAGTTGAAATTTACAATGTTTTAAAAATAAAGAAAAAGTTGTATATAAATTATTAAATATATGATATAATAAATAAGTCTGTAAAAATAAAACAGACTTATTTTTAAATTCAATGAAAATTGAGTAACAAATTAATAACAGTTGGGAGTTGGAAGGAGAAGAGAGAATTGATCTTGAAATAAAAATGTGAGAAAAACTTTTGGGAAAGATGAAATCCTAAAAGAGTGAATATTGAAATTAAAAAGGAGAGTTTTTCGTTATTAGAATAATCAGGTTGTGGAAAAACTACGTTACTTAGAATGATTGCCGGATTTATAACACCAGATACAGGAACTATTTCTATAAATGGTAATGTTATAGATAAATTAGAGCCAAATGAAAGAAATGTAAATACAGTTTTTCAAAAATTATGCATTATTTTCCAAATATGTCAGTATATGAAAATGTAGCTTTCCCTTTTAAAATTAAAGAAAGTAAATAAAAAGGAAATAGAGAAGGAAGTATTGAAATATTTGGAATTAGTTGGATTGCAAGAACATAAAGATAAAATGCCTTCTAATTTATCAGGAGGACAAAAACAAAGGGTTTCAATAGCGAGAGCATTAATAAGTAAACCAGAAGTTTTACTACTAGATGAGCCACTTTCAGCTTTGGATGCAAAATTAAGACAAAAATTATTAATAGAATTAGATACAATACATGATGAAGTAGGAATAACATTTGTGTTTGTAACACATGATCAAGAGGAAAGCGTTAAGTGTTTCGGATAGAATTGCTGTTATGAATAAAGGAGAAGTGTTGCAAAATAGGAACTCCAAATGAAATTTATGAAATGCCGGCAAATGAATTTGTTGCAGATTTTATAGGAGAAATAAACTTTTATTGAAGGAATAGTTACAGAAGTTTATGATAAATATGGTTACGCAGAAAATGATAAATTTGGAAGATTTAAAATAGAACTTGATAAACCTGTAAAAGTTGGAGATAAAGTTAAATTGACACTTAGGCCAGAAAAATAAAAAGTAGATGTAGAACCCAAATATATGGATAATGATAACTATAAAGTAATAAAAGGAACTGTAGATGAAGTAATTTATACAGGATTTCAAAGTAAATTATTCATAAAAATGGAAGGTTCTGAAACGATAATAAATGCATATGATCAACATAGAAAATTTTTAACAGAAGAAGAGCAATTTGAATGGAAAGAAAAAGTTTATTTCACTGGCATTATGAAGATGCTTATTTGGTGGAGGTGAACTAAGTTGGGAAAAGTTAAAAAGATAAACAAAAGTTTGATGTATTAAAATGGTTATATATATTTACCAATAAGTGTCTGGATGACATTATGGAATACCTACATTAATAATATTATATTTTAGTATTTTGAAAAAGGAGCATATGGCGGAGTTGCGATTCCTTTTCAAAACATACATTTGTCTATATAAAAATATTATTTACTTCAACTGATTTAGCAAAGATAGTAATAAAAACTTTAAATATTTCTGTTTGGATAACATTAATAACACTGTTTTTGGCAATACCAACAGCGTATTTTATATCAAGATCAAAATATAAAAATTTGTGGTTGTTGATAATAATAGTTCCATTTTGGACAAATTTTTAGTAAGAGTATTTTCACTTTATTGCTATATTAGGAAATAATGGGATAGTTAATCAATTTTTAATGACAGTTTTTAAGATGAGAAAGCCGTTAGAATTATTGTATAATAGTAAAGCGGTAATAATAATAAGTGTTTATGTATTTTTACCGTATGCAATTTTACCCCTTTATTCAGCAATAGAAAAATTTGATTTTGCCTTATTAGATGCAGCAAGTGATTTAGAGCAAAATAAATTTCAAGCATTAGTAAAAGTATTTTTCCCAGGAATAAAAATCAGGATTGGTAACAGCAACTATATTTACACTCTGTTCCAGCTATAGGTCTGTATGCAGTTCCCTGATTTAGTTGGAGGAACTGATGGGATTATAGTTAGAAATGTAATTGCAAGTAGAATGTTTCAATTAAGAGATTGGCCAGCAGCATCAGCGATATCAACAATTTTCATAATAATTACTACAATAGGTGTATGGATAAGTATGAAAATGGATAAGAGGCTGAATAATGGGAGATAAAAAGAAGAGTATCACTATTATTTTTGTATTAGTTGATGATATTTTTCTATATGCCAATAATTATGTTAGTTGTATTATCATTTAATGAATCAAAAACTTTTGCATTAAAAAGGCTCATTAAAATGGTATGTGGAATTATTTATGGATTCACCAGATTTATGGAAAGCATTTGGTGAGAAGTATATTAATAGGATTGACATCATCAATTTTTTCAGTATTTGTAGCGACATTAGGTGCAATAGCTATAAAATGGTACAATTCAAAAATAAGAGGATATATTAATTTTTAAATTATATACCACTGATATTGCCTGATTTGATAATAGGAGTTGCATTATTAATATTTTTAATATGCAAATTGGGTCATATCAAGGTATAGAGTTAGGAATGAAAACTATATTTATAGCTCTATACAACATTTAATATTCCATTTTCGCTATTTATAATTATGGCAAGATTGGATGAATTTGATTATTCAATAATTGAAACCTTTCCAAGAGATTTAGGAGCAAAATGAATTTCAAACATTAATAAAAGTGATTATACCAACTATGATGCTGGAATAGTATCGGCATTTTTAATGGCAATGACATTGTCGTTAGATGATTTTGTTATTACAAGTTTTTGTAACTGGGACAAATTCAAATACATTACCAGTACAAAATATATTCTATGATAAAATTTGGAGTATCACCAGTAATTAATGCGTTATCTACAATATTAATAGTAGGAACAATAATTTTTATCATTATCAAGTAGAAAAACTACAAAAAATATATGTTATCATAAAAAGTTAAAATAAGAAAGAAGGAAAAATTAATGTCAATAAGATTTGAAGATTTAGGGCTTAAGTTATGATATGCTTAATGCCTTAAGTAAAAAGGTTTTGAAGAACCAAGTGAAATTCAAAGGTTAGTAATACCTGAATTATTAAAAAGAAAGAACACATTTAATAGGACAAGCACAAACGGGAACAGGAAAACTGCAGCGTTTGGGATACCTATAATAGAAACAATAACACCGGATAAAACTGTAAAAAGCGTTGATATTAGCACCAACAAGAGAGCTTGCTAATCAAGTATCTGATGAAATATATTCGTTAAAAGGTGATATGGATATAAAAAGTTCAAGCAGTATATGGAGGAGCTCCAATGGAGCAACAAATAAAAAGCTTGAAAAAGGTGTAGATATAGTAGTTGGAACTCCTGGAAGAGTTATGGATTTAATGAAGAAAAAGTTTTTAAAAGTAGATAACTTGGACTATTTTTGTATTAGATGAGCAGATGAAATGTTGAATATGGGATTTGTAGAGGATATTGGAAGCAATTTTAGAGCATACAAATGAAGAGAAAAAATGTTATTTTTCTCAGCTACAATGCCTAAAGAAATAATGAATATAGCTAAAAGATTTATGGAAAACTACAAGTTATTAAAAGTAGAGAAAAAGAATTGACTACAAATTTTAACGGAACAAATTTATTATGAGTAAAACAAGAAGATAAATTTGAAGCATTATGTAGAGTTTTTAGATTATGAACAAAACTTTTATGGAATTGTATTTTTGTAGAACAAAATCAGAAGTTGATGATGTAACAAATAAATTGAAAGCAAGAAATTATGATGCTGAATGTATTCACGGAGATATAACTCAAGGATTAAGACAAAAAGCATTAGATTTATTTAAGAAAAAGTACTAACAATTTTAGTTGCGACAGATGTTGCGGCAAGAGGAATAGATGTAAGTAATTTAACTCATGTAATAAATTACGCTATACCGCAAGAAGCTGAATCTTATGTTCATAGAATTGGAAGAACTGGAAGAGCAGGACAAAAAGGAATTGCTATAACGTTTGTAACTCCAAGAGAAGCCTAAAAATTATCACAAATTAAAAAAAGTTACAAAAACAAATATTAAAAGGAAAGTATACCAAATGTAAAAGAGATTTTAAATGCTAAAAAGAAGATTAAAAAGGTTGGGTAGAGGAAATAATTAAAGAAGAAGATTACGTAAGTTATGTAAATATAGCTAAAAATTTATTAGAAGGTAAAAATCCAACAGAAGTATTGGCATCGGTATTAAGACATGTTTATGAAGATGAGTTTTTAGAAGAAAAATTACAGCGATATTGCGGATGTTCAAGTAAAAATTGAAGATAAAACAAGACTGTTTATTGCATTAGGATCTAAAGATGGATATAATGTGGGAAGATTATTAGATTTATTAAATAAAAAGCTAAAAACTCCAGGTAGAAAAGTTAAAGATATTAAAATATTAGATAAAATATTCTTTGTTACAGTACCTTTACAAGAAGCTGAATATATTTTAAGAGCTTTTAAATTCTAAAAAGATAGTAAACCATTAGTAGAAGAAGCAACTGGTGGAAGAGCTCCTGGTGGTGGAAATAAAGAAGATAAAATCAAGAAATAGAAAAATTCGATAAAAAATAGCAAAAATCTAAAAAAATCAGAAGGTAAAAAGAAAAGTAAGAAAAATAATTAAGATAAAATTATATTTGCTTTATGAATATGATAAAAGAGAGTAGAAAAAGGGAATAACCAACAGAAATTGATAATTATATAGAAAATTATTCACATTATAAAAATATTTATTTTGTGAGTTTTTATAAACTAAAATTAAATAAAATAAAAAGTAACTACTAAATAAAATGTATTTATTAAAAATTGAAAAATAGTGAGAAAAATAAAAAGAAAAAGATATAGAAAATACGATCAAAAACATAAAAATAAAATTTAAAAGATAAAATTACAAAATTATAAATAATAATAAATAATTTAAAAAAATTATGAAGAAGTATTAAAAATAAAAATATAAATTAGAGAAAAATATATTTCGTAAAAAGTTGACACTTCGAGTTACAAATTACAAGTATATAAAATTATGTAAAAATAATTAGATAAATTATGATATAATTTTACTATAAAATCAAATAAAAATAGGAAGAGAGAATTAATGAAATTTTTAATAATTGGAGATGTGGTTGGAGAGCCGGGAAGAAATATTTTATATAAATTTTTGGAAAAAGAAAAACAAAATTATGATTTTATTGTTGTAAATGGTGAAAAATAGTGCTGCAGGTTTTGGTATTACAATTAAAAATAGCAGAACAGTTTTTAGTAGAGGTGTCGATGTAATTACAATGGGAAATCACACTTGGGACAAAAAGAAATTTATGAGTATTTTTAATAAAACTAAAAATATAATAAGACCGATAAATTTTGATGAAAAGAAGCACCGGGAAATGGTTATACAATAGTTGAAAAATGGAATAAAAGTTGCAGTTATAAATGCTCAAGGAAAAGTATTTATGCCAACAATTGCTTGTCCTTTTTAGCTTTTAGATGATGTAGTTCTGAAATACAAAAAGAAACAAATATTATAATTTTAGATTTTCACGGTGAAGCAACCTCGGAAAAACAAGCAATGGGGTGGAATTTAACAGGAAAGTTTCAGTGGTGTTTGGAACACATACACATACACAAACAGCAGATGAAAGAATTTTACCAGGGGGACAGCTTATATAACAGATGTAGGAATGACAGGTGGGCATGATGGAATACTTGGAATGAATAGACGAGAAAGTATACAAAAATTTAAAGATGGAATGCCTACGAGATATACGGTATGTGAAGATAATCCTAAAATTAATGGAATAGAAGTTGAAATAAATTCTAAAACAGGAAAAAGCAGAGTCAATAATGAGAATAAATCTGCATTATGATGAGGTGTAAGATGAAGTGGATTAAAGTTAAGTTGATTATTATTCAGATACATTAGAGGAGACAAAAAGTTAAATTAATAAATATGTTTGAAGAAATTGGAATAAAAGCAAACAGAGGTTGTAGATTATTTTTCTGATAATGTTTTTGGATTATAATACAAATTTTTAAAAAGAAGCAGATGTTTGGTCAATGATAGGTTATGTAGTAAGTAATCGTTTTGCACAAACAAAATTAAATATAATTTTTAATAAATTAAAAAGAGTTATCAGAAAATGATGAAAAATTTAGCTTATGAAATTTATACTCACATTGTAGCGATGAAGATTGGAAAGATGAGTGGAAAAATATTTTCATACAGTAGCAATAACAGATAATATTATAGTTAAAACCTAGTTGGGATGATTATGAAAAAGATAATGAAATTGTAATTGAAATAGATCCAGGAATGGCATTTGGGACAGGGACGCATGAAACTACTTCGTTATGTGTAGAATTTTTAGAAAAATACGCTTTTAACTGGTAGGAAACTATTAGATATAGGTTGTGGTTCAGGAATATTAATGTTAATTGGTAAAAAAATTGGAATAGATAAAGTTGTAGGAATAGATATAGACGAAAAAGTTAAAGAAGTAGTATATGAAAATTTTGAAAGAAATGCTATAAAAGAAAATTATGAAGTTATAATTGGGAATTTGGTAAATGATGTAAATGAAAAATATGATTTAGTTGTTTCAAATATTTTGGTAGATGTTTTAATAGAATTATTAAAAATATTGAAAAAGTATTGAGAAAACGCAAAAAGTTATATTTTCAGGTATTTTTAAAAGAGAAAGAAGAAAAATTTATTGAAGAAACTTTTAAAATATAATTTAGTACAAATTGATAGAAAAGAAAAATAATTGGGTTTCATTAGTATTTGAATATATGGAAAAATTAGTATTAAAATTTAGGAGATAAAATGATAATAGCGATAGATGCATCCTGCAGGAAGTGGGAAAAGTACAACAGCAAAAATTAATAGCAAAAGACTTAGATTTGGTATATTTAGATACTGGTGCAATGTATAGAATTTTTACATTAAAAACATTAAAAAGAAAATGTTGAGTATACTAATTTAAAAATATAAATGAATTACTAGAAACATTAGATATTGATATTGATAAAGATAAATTTTATTTAGATAAAAAGATGTTAGCTCTGAAATTAGAACAACAGAAGTAGCAAAATAATGTTTCAAATATAGCGGCAATAAAAGAAGTTAGAGAAAAATGGTATCATTACAAAGAGAATTTTTCAAAAATCAAAAATGTAATAGTTGACGGTAGAGATATAGGAACTGTTGTCTTTCCAAATGCCAATGTAAAAAAATATTTTTAATTGCAGATGCCAAAGAAAGAACAAATAGAAGATATAAAGAATTAAAAGAAAAATAAAAAAATATTTCTTGGGATGAAATTTATAAAAATATTTTTTAACAAGAGATGAAATTGATTCTACTCGTAAAATTGCACCTTTAAAAAAAGCAGAAGATGCTATTGAAGCAGATACAACGGGAAAAAGTATAGAAGAAGTAAAAATAATTTTAGAATAATTTCATTTAAATACAACATATAGTATTTAAATATAGAATAAAAATAACTATTATTTTATAAAAACAAAGAAAAATCAAAAATACTAGACAAATTAAAAATAGTGTATAATAGTATAGAAATTAAGTGAAGACAATATATGGAGGTTTGAATATGTCAAAAAAAGAATTTGTAGAAGCTTATGCAAAAGCTACTGGAGAAACTAGAGCAGAAGAATTAGTAAATGAATTTTTAGGTACTGTTGAAGAAAACTTTAGTTAATGGAGAATCAGTTCAATTCGTAGGATGGGGAAACATTTGAAGTACGAAAAAGAGCAGCTAGAACTGGTAGAAATCCACAATCAGATGAAATAATTACTATACCAGCTAAAAATGTAGTTAAATTCAAAGTTGGTAAAAATTAGCTGATAAAGTGGCTAAATAATAAAAGTGAAATGAATTTAAGGCTATTTGTGAAATTTATTCATTAAATAGTCTTTTTATTTATTAAACAATTGATTTATGGTAGGGGATTATGATTTTAATTTTTATATAATTTAATAAGAGTATTTTATATATAATAATTATATTTTTAGTATATTTAATAAAAATATATTTATTTTTATAAAAAGAGTGTTTAAATATAGATTTGAGTTAAAAAGAAACAATGAAAAATGAAAAAGTATTAATTCATTTGTCTTCAGTCGGTGAGCTTAATTTAGCAGAAGAATTAATTAACGAATTAGAGAAAAAGGAAATGAGATAGTAATTTCTGTAATGACAGATATAGGATATGAATTATCACATTTTATAATAACAACAATGTAGAAGTTTTTGTTTTTCCATTAGATGATTATTTGATTTTTATATATATAAAAAAATTTAAAAATACAATAATAATAGAAACGGAAATTTGGCCTAATTTTATATAATATTGCTGTTAAAAACGGGGAATTATATATTGTAAATGGCAGACTTACTGATGAAATTTTTATCTTATGATATAATGAAAAATATTTTGAAAAAGTTAAAATTATGGTTCAAAGTGAGGATGACAAAAGAAGATATGAAAAATATTAGATAGTACAAATAATATAAAAGTCTATAAAAAAACTTAAAATATTCTATAAAAATATGAGAGATTAGAAAAAGGAAAAACAAAAATATTATGAAAAATATAATAGATAAAGATAGAAAAATTATTGTTTGCGGAAGTACTAGAACTGGAGAAGAAAAATATGGTTGAGTGTATATGGAAATTAAAAAGAGGAGTATCAACTTATTATTGTCCCAAGACATTTAGATAGAATAGTTGAAATAGAAAAAGAAATTAAAAATTAAAATTCAGCTATTCAAAAATTTTTCAGAATATATAAAAATGATATAGTAATTGTTGATAAAATAGGATTTTTAAGAGAATTTTATCAATTAGCTGATTTTGTTTTTTTGTAGGTGGAACTTTAGTAGATAAAGGCGGACACTCTATTTTGGAACCTTTTATTTTTATGGTAAAGTACCAATTATTGGAAAAATATCATCAAAATATTAAAGATATAGTTGATGAAGACAAAAAGAAAAATTTGTAAAAATAGTGTATAATGAAGAAGAAATTTTAGATTATATTAAGAAAAATAGAAATAGATACAAAAATTTTTTATAAAAATAATGAAATAAAAATCTTAAATGAAATAGATTAAAATAAGGAACGGTGTTATGACGAAAAATGTAAAAAGAATTTGAAATTATAAATGGAAAAGAAATGTGGAAACATTTTTGTAAATCCTATTATAATCAATATATGTATGAAATGGTTAAATATCCAAATTATTTAATATTTGATAATGAAAAAGGTTAATACATATAAAGGAAAAATGGAATGAATTTTTTGGAAATGAAAATGATATATTTTTTAGAAATAGGATGTGAAGTGGAAATTTTACAGTTCAAAATGCAGAAAAATTTAAAGATAGAAATTATATAGCATTAGAATTGAGATTTAAAAGGTTAGTAATGGGAGCTAGAAAATCTGAAAAAGAGATTTAAACAATATTTTATTTTTGAGAAAAAGAGGAGAAACTATTTTAGATTTTTAGCACCGAAAGAAGTATCAGGAGTTTACATTAATTTCCCAGATCCTTGGGAAGGGAAGAGCATAAAAGAGTAATCAGTAAAGAATTATTTAGTAAATTAGATGTGATTTTTAAAAAGATAATGGAAAAATTGTATTTTTAAAACAGATCATAAAAATATTATGAAGATGTGTTGGAACTTGTACAAAATGAATTAGAAAAATTATGAAGTAATATATAGTACTGATGATTTACATAATTCAGAAAAAGCTTTTAGATAATATAAAAACAGAATTTGAACAAAATGTTTTTGTCTAAACATAAAAATGAATATAAAATATATAGAAATAGTAAATAAAAATCTATAGTAGTTGACAAAAGAAAGAGAGATATGCTAGAATGCTATTTGTCTATTGGAAAAAGGTAGACGAGGACAATAAATAACAGAATAAAGAAAAGAAGAAAAGCAAACCAAGAAAGATGTGAAAGGGAAGATTAACAGATGTAATTTTCTCGTCAATTAAGTAAGAAGACAAAAAGGTGAAAAAAATAGAGATTGAATGAAGAGTTTGATCCTGGCTCAGGATGAACGCTGACAGAATGCTTAACACATGCAAGTCTATGGTGAAGTAAGTGCTTGCACTGATGGAGCCATGGCGGACGGGTGAGTAACGCGTAAAGAACTTGCCTTATGGACTGGGATAACAGTTGGAAACGACTGATAAGACTGGATATAATTATATATTTGCATGAATGTATAATGAAAAGAGATGCCATAAGAGAGCTTTGCGTCCTATTAGCTAGTTGGTGAGGTAAAGGCTCACCAAGGCGATGATAGGTAGCCGGCCTGAGAGGGTGAACGGCCACAAGGGGACTGAGATACGGCCCTTACTCTTACGGGAGGCAGCAGTGGGGAATATTGGACAATGGAGGGAACTCTGATCCAGCAATTCTGTGTGCACGAAGAAGGTTTTCGGATTGTAAAGTGCTTTCAGTTGGGAAGAAGGAAGTGACGGTACCAACAGAAGAAGCGACGGCTAAATACGTGCCAGCAGCCGCGGTAATACGTATGTCGCGAGCGTTATCCGGAATTATTGGGCATAAAGGGCATCTAGGCGGTTATGCAAGTCAGGGGTGAAAACTTACGGCTCAACCGTGAGCTTGCCTTTGAAACTGTATGACTAGAGTACTGGAGAGGTGGGCGGAACTACACGAGTAGAGGTGAAATTCGTAGATATGTGTAGGAATGCCGATGATGAAGATAGCTCACTGGACAGAAACTGACGCTGAAGTGCGAAAGCTAGGGGAGCAAACAGGATTAGATACCCTGGTAGTCCTAGCTGTAAACGATGATCACTGGGTGTGGGCATGAAGAGTGTCTGTGCCGAAGCTAATGCGATAAGTGATCCGCCTGGGGAGTACGACCGCAAGGTTGAAACTCAAAGGAATTGACGGGGACCCGCACAAGCGGTGGAGCATGGTTTAATTCGACGCAACGCGAGGAACCTTACCAGATCTTGACATCCCTCAGAATCGATTAGAAGTAATTGAGTGCCTTCGGGAACTGAGAGACAGGTGGTGCATGGCTGTCGACAGCTCGTGTCGTGAGATGTTGGGTTAAGTCCCGCAACGAGCGCAACCCTTATCGTTAGTTACCATCATTAAGTTGGGGACTCTAGCGAGACTGCCTGCGAAGAGCAGGAGGAAGGTGGGGATGACGTCAAGTCATCATGCCCCTTATGATCTGGGCTACACACGTGCTACAATGGTTGGTACAGCGAGGAGCGAGACGGAGACGTGGAGCAAATCTGTGAAAGCCAATCTTAGTTCGGATTGAAGTCTGCAACTCGACTTCATGAAGTTGGAATCGCTAGTAATCGCAAATCAGCAATGTTGCGGTGAATACGTTCTCGGGTCTTGTACACACCGCCCGTCACACCACGAGAGTTGTTTGCACCTGAAGTTATTGGTCTAACCGTAAGGAGGAAGATACCTAAGGTGTGAATAGTGATTGGGGTGAAGTCGTAACAAGGTATCCGTACCGGAAGGTGCGGATGGATCACCCCTTTCTAAGGAGTAAGAAGATATTGGTTGTTTTTCTTCTATGTTATTTGTGTTAAGGGCGTGTAGCTCAGGTGGTTAGAGCACTGTGCTGATAACGCAGGGGTCACTGGTTCGAGTCCAGTCATGCCCACCATAAAGAAGACGGAAGTTTTGGGGATATAGCTCAGTTGGGAGAGCGCTGCCCTTGCAAGGCAGAGGTCAGCGGTTCGAACCCGCTTATCTCCACCCAAAAAATAAAAATAGGACAATGAGAAATGAATAGTAGGTAAAAAGTTACAATGAAATCAGGAGATAACTAAGAGTTAAACTGTAAGAAAAAGCTAATAAGGGCACACGGAGGATGCCTAGGCAACAAAAGCCGAAGAAGGACGTGATAAGCTGCGAAAAGCTCTGTTGAGGTGCACATAACCGTAATAGGCAGAGATATCCGAATGGGGGAACCTATATACTAGAAGAGTATATATGAGAAAGGTAAGCTCGAGAACTGAAACATCTAAGTATCGAGAGGAAAAGAAAGTAAAAACGATTCTCTAAGTAGCGGCGAGCGAACGGGGAAGAGCCTAAACCAAGTTAGTGTCAAGTTGGCGACGTTGCTAATTTGGGGTAGAGGGATATTAAGAGACAGATAGCCATGAAGTCTAAGTTAAAGTAATTGAAATAGAACATAGTTGGAAAGCTAGACCAAAGAAGGTGATAGTCCTGTAGGATGTAAGATTAATTTAATGAGTTAATAATCCCGAGTAGCATCGAACACGAGGAATTTGGTGTGAATCAGCGTGGACCATATCACGTAAGGCTAAATACTTTTGTTGACCGATAGAGGAAAGTACCGTGAGGGAAAGGTGAAAAGAACCCTGAGCAAGGGAGTGAAAAAGAATTTGAAACCGTGTGCTTACAAGCGGTAGGAGCCCGTAAGGGTGACTGCGTGGATTTTGGTTAATCATCCTGCGAGTTATGATTAGTGGCGAGGTTAAGAAAGCGGAGCCGAAGGGAAACCGAGTGTTAATAGCGCGAAGAGTCGCTAGTCATAGACGCGAAACCTAGTGATCTAGGCCTGTCCAGGTTGAAGCTGAGGTAAGACTTAGTGGAGGACCGAACTCACCGCCGTTGAAAAGTTGGGAGATGAGATAGGTTTAGGGGTGAAAAGCCAATCGAACTAGGAGATAGCTCGTTCTCTCCGAAATGCATTTAGGTGCAGCCTTAATAAAGAGATATGTGGGGGTAGAGCACTGTATGGCCTAGGGGGCGCATAGCTTACCGAAGTCAAGCAAACTACGAATACCATATATTAATGATTAGGAGTGAGTCTATGGATGACAAGGTCCATGGACGAGAGGGAAACAACCCAGACCACCAGCTAAGGTCCCAAATTATGTCTAAGTGGGAAAGGAGGTGGATATTCACAGACAACCAGGAGGTTGGCTTAGAAGCAGCCATACCTTAAAAGAGTGCGTAATAGCTCACTGGTCGAGAGTATCTGCGCCGAAGATTTAACGGGGCTAAGGCATAAACCGAAGCTGTGGAAACATGCATAAGTATGTTTGGTAGGAGAGCGTTCTGTAAGCCGTAGAAGGTGAGTTGGAAGACGAACTGGAGGTATCAGAAGTGAGAATGCAGGAATGAGTAGCGAGAAGGAGGGTGAGAATCCCTCCGGCCGGAAGTCCAAGGTTTCCAGGGGAAGGTTTGTCCGCCCTGGGGGAGTCGGGACCTAAGCCGAGGCTAAGGAGCGTAGGCGAATGGAAAATAGGTTAATATTCCTATACCACTATAAATTGTTTGAGAGATGGAGTGACGCAGGAAGGTATGTAAGCTGGCTGACGGAATAGCCAGTCTAAGGAAGAAGCATGGTTACTAAGGCAAATCCGAGTAATTAAATGTGAGAACTGAAGGGTAAGTACTTAAGGGTATAAGTTACAGATCCTACACTGCCGAGAAAAACTTCTATTGAGAGATATAGTGCCCGTACTGAAAACCGACACAGGTGGACAGAGTGAGAAACTTAAGGCCGACAGGATAACTCTAGCTAAGGAACTCTGCAAAATAGCCCCGTAACTTCGGGAGAAGGGGTGCCTAATATACTTGAGTGGAGAGACACCACGAGGGGACATAGGCCGCAGTGAAGAGTCCCAAGCAACTGTTTACCAAAAACACAGGTCTATGCTAAGCTGAAAGGCGACGTATATGGGCTGACACCTGCCCAGTGCCGGAAGGTTAAGAGGAGGATTGAGAGATTCGAATTGAAGCCCCGGTGAACGGCGGCCGTAACTATAACGGTCCTAAGGTAGCGAAATTCCTTGTCGGGTAAGTTCCGACCTGCACGAATGGTGAAATGATTTGGGAGCTGTCTTGGCTGGAGACCTGGTGAAGTTGTAATGTCGGTGAAGATACCGATTACCTGCAGTAGGACGGAAAGACCCCGTGGAGCTTTACTGTAGCTTGACATTGGGTTTTGGCAATATGTGTATAGGATAGTTGGGAGACTGAGAAGTTATTGCGTCAGTGGTAATGGAGTCGCTGTTGGAATACCAACCATATATTGTTGAAATTCTAATCATTAACTTTGAAGTTAATGAGACAGTGTTAGGTGGGCAGTTTGACTGGGGCGGTCGCCTCCAAAAGAGTAACGGAGGCGTTCAAAGGTTCCCTCAGGTTGGATGGAAATCAACCGGAGAGTGCAAACGCAAAAGGGAGCTTGACTGCGAGACTGACGGGTCGAGCAGGTACGAAAAGTAGGGAGTTAGTGATCCGGCGGTTCCGAATGGAAGCGCCGTCGCTCAACGGATAAAAAGCTACCCCTGGGGATAACAGGCTGATACTTCCCAAGAGTCCATATCGACGGAAGTGTTTGGCACCTCGATGTCGGCTCGTCTCATCCTGGGGCTGGAGAAGGTCCCTGAGGGTTGGGCTGTTCGCCCATTAAAGAGGCACGCGAGCTGGGTTCAGAAACGTCGTGAGACAGTTCGGTCCCTATCCACTGCAGGCGTAAGAATATTGAAGAGAACTGTCCTTAGTACGAGAGGACCGGGATGGACAAACCTCTGATGTACCAGTTGTCACGCCAGTGGCATGGCTGGGTAGTCACGTTTGGAAGGGATAATCGCTGAAAGCATCTAAGTGAGAAGCCCCCTTTAAGATGAGTATTCTATTAAGTAACCATCGAGACTAGGTGGAGATAGGCTAGAGGTGTAAGTATAGAGATATATTTAGCTGACTAGTACTAATATTACGTAAGCTTTTTTAGATAACTTTTTTACTACTACTATTTATTTCTCATTGTCTTAACAATGAAAAATTATATTAAGTTTGGTGATAATAGCAACAGGGATACACCTGGAAACATTTCGAACCCAGTAGTTAAGTCTGTTTACGCCTAAGATACTTAGATTCACTTCTAGGGAAAATCGGTAATTGCCAAGCTTGGATATGTCTCTGTAGCTCAGTCGGTTAGAGCATTTGACTGTTAATCAAAGGGTCGTTGGTCTCGAATCCAACCAGGGACGCCATCTATTTTACTTTGAAGTTTTTAACTTCATACAATATTTAATTTGTTAAAATTTTACATTTGATTTTTATAAAAATAGTTTTAGTATAATGAAGATATAAATTTTCAATTAAAATTTATATATAAAATATGAATAGGAGAATAAAAATGAGAAAGATATTTTTAGCATTATATTTTTAATTTCAATAAATATATTTTCAGTAGAAACGGAAAGTATGAAAAATGAAAAAGTAGAATTAAAAACTTTTCAACATTAAAAAGAAGCAAAGGAGAATTATGTAGAAGTAATGCAAATAGCAACTGATATTAATGCTTTGGAAAAATATTCAAAGTATAAACTGAATGTTGATGCATATGTTCTTCAAAGTAATAATGATGAATTAAAAAGAAAATGGACTGAAATAAATATGTCAATAATAAAATGATATTGAATATTCTGTTTATAATGTGAATGAATTAAAATCATTAGGTGAAGTAAAAATTTTAGTTTTAGCATATGACAAAGATAAAATGAAAGAGCATATGGATAAAAATAGTGAAAATTATTATATTTTAAATGAAGAAACTCAAGAAAAAGAAGTTTTCAGTTGAAAGTTATATAGATATGCTTTATGAATATTTGGCTCAACGTCAAAAATTCAAGTAGGAATAATGAGAATAGATTTTGTAAAGGAAAAATGGTTGGAAAATTATAGAGAAAAATAAATAAATTTTGAAAGGATGTCAAGAGATTATCATATGCATTGGGAATTTGGAAGTTATGATGAAGAATATGTATTTTTGAACAAGCTGAAAATGGGATTGGAAGAAATAGGTATAACAGAGCATACACACGGTTTTAAAGAATTTGAAAGTTTGTGATTATGATGAATTAATCTTAGATGATAGTGAAATTGGTAAAATTTCAAAGAGAATGGTTGAAGAGAAAAACGAAATTTTGTCATACATTGGATGAATATCAAAGTTTTGTTCAGGAGTTGAAAGATAAAGGATATCCAATAAAAATAGGATTAGAAGTTTGCAATTTCAGGAATCAAGAAAAGGTTAGAGAAATATTAAATAATTATAAATGGGATTATTTGAATTGTATCAATTCATTATATAAATGGATGGGGATTTGATTTTTAGTGTTTGAAACATCATTTTAATGACAAAACCATTAAAAGATATTTGGGAAGATTATTCAAATGAGATAAAATTGGTCGCAAAAACAAAAATATTATGATGTCTTAGGGCATCCATTTAATCTAGAATGTTTAAAAATATACCTAAAAAGAAGAAGTAGATGAAATATTAGAAAATACAGCGAAAATATTGAAAGATAATGATATGATAGTAGATATAAATACAGGGACAGAACATAGATATCCAATAAAAAGAGATAACCCTTATCCAGATTTTTATGAAATTAGTAAAAATATAATATTCCAGTAATCTTATCTAGTGATGCACATTATGCGGAACATGTTGGTTATAAAATAAAAAGAGGCTAAAGAATATGCAGAAAAATTTGGAATAAAATGAATTTGTAAAAATTGATGAGAAATTATGATATAGAATAATAGCGAAAATAGTGAAACTACATTTAAAAGTTTTAAACAATAAGTTTATAATGATGAATGTAGTTTTTAGTAAAAATTTAAAAATTAGAAAAATGAGAAAAATAAGAAATGTTGTTTTAAATGAGAAAAATGGGCGAGGGTAAATTTGAGGTTTTGTTATATTGTTTTATAGCTACTTCGTAAAAAAATATTTGATAAAATTTTTGTGTAAAAATAAAAAGAAAAATTAAATTTGGAGGTAGCAAAAATGAATGGTATAATATTAGTAGAGGTATATTTAGTAATTGTAGGATTTTCATTATCTTTATGGGGAATATATGGAGATGATGTTATGAAAAAGATAAAAAGATAAAAATGAAAAGAAGAGCTAAAAAAATATTAAAAATTATAGAAGATAATAAATTAAATTTTAATCGTAAAAGCTTAAATAGTAAAAATATAGCATAATTTTTATATATATTTTACGTCACATATCATTGACATTTGTAGAAAAACATTAAAGATTTAATTGAAAAATCAAATTGTCTATAAATTATGGTATAATAAGTTTCATATATTATGAAAAAGGTTGAAAAAAATGAGAAAAAATATAAAAATTTTATTTAGCTTTTTATCTTATATCATGTTTAGTGCTAATTTATATGCAGGAGATGAAGAATAGAGTTAGAGGCAAATAAATCAATTTTTGATATTGAGAAAGAAACTATAAAAAGCAAAAGATCGTGTAACAGTTAAATATAAAGATATTACAATTTATTCGGATCAAATAGAAAAGTTGGAGAATAAAAATATTTTAGAAGAAATAAAATGTAATTTTTACACGTGAAATCAAGTTATAAAAAGCAGATAAAAATAATTTATGATATGGATAAACAAAGAACTATACTCAAATCTAATATTTTTGATACAAATTTAAAATTACGTTTTGGTGGAAAATGAAACAGAAATAGAAGGAACATCAAAAATTAATATATATAAAGGATGGGTAACAGCGAGTTCGTATGAAAAATCCAAATTATAAAAATAGAAGAGATGAACTTATAATTTATCCAAATAGAAAAATTAATTGCAAAAATATGGGAATAAATATAGGTGGAAAAACATTATTTAAAAATACCTTTATTATGTGACATCACTTAAATCAGAATCACAGAGAGCAACATTGTTTCCAATTATAGGGAAAGATGAAAAAGAGGTATTTTTATAACTTGGGATTTGATTATGATCGTGGTAATTTGACTCAAGGGTTTATGGATTTTGAAGTTAGTCAAAAGAAAAATTAGCTATAAAATGGTCAAAATGATTATAAATTATCAGAAAAATAATAAAGGAACATATTTGTTAAGAGGTACGTATTACCATTTAGTGGAAATGAGAAAGAATGGGATATAAAGTGGACTCATACTACAATTTTAAAAACCTAAAAAGATATAGTAAATAGAAAATTTTTGATCTAGGATATGGTATATGGAATTTAGAATATCAAAAATAGAACAACCAATTTAATATCAACAGTTGATAATAAACTGTTGAAGGATACTCAAACAGATTATTTGAAAAATACAAGCAAATAGGTTTTTTTATAATTTTAAAATTGATCAAGAAATAGGAAAAATGGAGAATTTAATTTTGAATATTATTGACTCAAGATAGAAAAAGCATTAAAAGAATTAACAAGAATAAATGATGAAATTGTTTTATAAAAATAATTTAGATTCATTAAATACAGATGTTGATTTATATAGAAAATTAAAATATACAAATAATAATAATGATATAAATATAAAAATTGAAAAAGAAGATTTTACAGATATTAATCCAGGGTATGTAGGTGATTATAGCTCATATATATTATAGTTATGAATTTGATATAAAAGCCACTCAAAAATAAAATTTAATTTCATTAATCTAGATAAAGATGAATATGGTGAGATATTTGGAATAAAAGAAAAATACTTTGAATTCATTTTTTATTTAAAAATAAAAATAATAGATGGATTGAAAAATTGCTTATGATACTAAAAGAATGGAATTTAAATTTTGGAAATTATTATTTATTTAGAAAAATGATGGATATAAGCCAAAACTACAACAGAATATTTATTTAATAATTTATATTTTTGGATTAAATATGAAATATGTTAAATTAAAGAAAAAGAGTATGAATACGATTATACTAAAGATAACAATAATTATAATGATTTTTAATAAAAAAATTTAAATGGTATAAATTTAAATTTATATAATAATGATAGAGTTTATAAAATATATGAAAAATTCTAAATATGCAAAAAGAGCAAAAATAATAGATGAATCGTATGTTTCAGAAAAATTTAATATAGGTAATGATAATATAGATTTACCAATTAAAGATTCATTTATCTCATTTAATTATGGAATTGAAAAATAGAAATTATAAAAATGTTTATATTCCAGATTTTTCCGGAATTACTGTACCCACATTTGGGAAAATAGATGTAGGGCGTAAATTGGAAGATATAAATTCAAAAACTGGATATAAAATAGCTAAAAGATTCAAATGGGAATGAAATAAAAAAGTAATCCAAAAAGTTATTGTTAACACTTTTAAATACAAGATTATTTACAACATTATTTGATAATACATATAAAAATAAATAAGAAATATGATGTTAAAATAATAAATGATCTTAATTTAACAGTTCAGAAAACAACTGCAAAAACGCAATATATGATGGTTATGATATAATTGAAGTTCCAACAAACGATTTAGAAATAGGGAATAATTTTTAAAAATAAGTGTAGGGAAATGTAAATTTACAATATAATAAAAAGATGGTAAACATTTTCAAAAATAATTGGTTAACAGATTCGTATATGAGAAATTATATAAAAGCTGACATAGATAACAAAAAGATTTGTAGCTGTTAATTTTGAAAAAGAGTAAAAATTTTGAAAAATAAAGATATAAAAAGATAGTGAAAGTATAAAAAGATATTCAATATGGATATACAAGTGAAAAAGGAAATGATTTTTTATATAGTTATTCTGAAAAACATAGTGAAATATTATCCTTATAATGAAATTTTAGGATGGGATAATAAAAACATATAAAGATAAAATAAGAAAAATTTGGAATAAGTTTTTAATGAATGGAAAGTTGATTATTATAAAGATATAGTAACTTTTAAATGATATTTTTGCAAACAACTGGAATATTTAATAAATCAGCATTAAAAATCAAAATTAGATACGGATTCAATTTCAATAACTTATGATACTAAAAATATAAAAAAATAGGCAATCTAATGTAAATCATACTGTAAAAATAGATATAGGGACTGGGAAAAACTTATAGGTATTTAAATGGAACCCCTTTAAATGAATATGATGACATTTATGCAGTAACTAGAGATTATACTAATATAGATTTAATGTATAGATATGAAAAAGATATGGAAACTAAAAATTTCTAAAAATGAAAAAATTTGAATAATGAATCAAAAAGAAGATGATGTAAACGAAAAAGTTTATATAATTTAAATGTATTTAATGAAAAAAATTAAGGAGAAAAAGCTCATTAAAGTATTTTCAAATTGGTATGAATTTTTCAGTTAGATGAAAACAAATTCTATGAAAAATATAAAATTAAAAAGGATTGGATAAAATAAATAATTTTTGCTTTTTAAAATAGAAACAGGTTATTCAGATCAATATTTTATTAATTATAAATTTTTAATGGAAAGACCTGATGGTATTTTTTAGAAATGATATTAATAGAAAAAGTAATTATAATTTTTAGAAAACATGATTTAGAAGTAAAATATAAAATAGGGAAAAGTGAAGAACAACCTTGGTGGATTGGTGCAAATCTTGAATATATACAAGATGGATTAGCAAAGCTATCGGATCCACAAACATATGAAAGTTCAAATAATGCAGTAAAAGTTAATAAAAATAACACAAGGGATGGTAACAGTAACTCATATTGCTGAAAAATATAAAAATGGGAAATAGGGTGGTGGAATGAAATGGGATAAACCTGATAATAAAAAAATTAGGATATTATCCAGTAGTATCATTTAAATTTTTCATTAGTTCCATTCCCAGAAAAAAAGTGTAGATATTGGTTATGATAAAGGAAGTCCTAAGTTTGGAATAAAAATTTTAAAAATTTTTTATGTAAATATAAAAGAAAGGAGCTACTACTAATTTAGTTGTAGAAAAGATATGTCAGAGAAAAATTTATTTGAAGAAATGTTAAATGATTATTTACCAGAGGAAAAAGCAGGAGATATAATTGATGGAATTATATCAAGAAAAGAAATGGAATTTAGTTATTTAGATTTAGGATTAAAAAGAAGAAGGAAGAATTTTAACGAGAGAAATTGAAGACTTAAATGTTGGTGATTTGGTAGAAGTAAAAGTTTTAAGAAAAAGAAGAAGAATATGTAATTGTATCAAAAATTTTTATTAGATAAAGCTAAAGAATTTGCAACATATGAAGTTGAAGAAATTGTAACGGTGAAATTATATATAAAAAGGTGGATATAGCGTAAAAAGTTGGGAAAAATGAAGATTTTTTACCATTTTCATTAGCAGGATTAAATAAAGAAACTGATTATGCAGGGCATAAATTCAAATTAGTTATAAAAAGAAAAATAGAAATAATTTAATGGTTTCAAGAATTGATTTAGTTAAAAGAAAGAAGAAGAAGAATTTTTATGATAAAATTAATTTAGGAGATATCATAAAAGGGAAAGTTAAAGAAGTGTTAGATTTTTGGTATAATTTTTAGATTTTGGAGCGACAACAGGATTTATTCATATTTCTGAAATTTCTTGGAATAAAGTGGAGGAATTAGTTGATAAATTTAACATTGGAGATGAAGTAGAAGAAGTTATAGAAAAAGATGTTGAAGAGGGAAAATAAAATTAAGTATAAAACAACTAACTGAAAAATCCTTTGAATAAAGTACAAGAAAAATATAAAGTAGGAGAAATTTTTAGAAAAATCAATTAAAGAAGTATTGGATTTTGGATTAGTATTTGAATTAGAAAAAGGAATTGAAGGATTTTTAGCATATATCAGATTTATCATATAGAAAAATAACAAACTTAAATAATAAATTTAAAGTAGGAGAAATTGTTAAATTTAAAAATTATTGGATTTAATGATGAAAAAGAAAGAGTAAATTTAAGTGCAAAAGCGTTATTAGATGATAAATGGGCGTAATTGATGAGAAAAATTAATTTAGATGATGTGATTTTCAGGAACTGTTACAAATATTCAAGATTATGGAATTTTTTTGTAGAAGTTCAAGATGAAATAGAAAGATTTATTCATAGAAATGAATTTGCTTAGGGATAAAAGTGAATTGCAAGAATATAAAGTTGGAGATAAAGTTGAATTTAAAGTAATTAATTTAGAAAAACTGAAAGAAAAATTAGGAGGAAGTATAAACAATTGACAATTTCACCGTGGAGAGAAGCAGCAAATGAGTATAAAGTTGGTAATAAAGTAAATGTGCCGATAGTTGTGATTGAAGAAAACTTTTGCATTAGTTAAATTAACTGAAAGATTTAACGGAGTTATTCCTAAAAAGAATTAACAGTTGAGTTCTTGAAAAATATAAATGATGAATTTAAAATTGGTGATGAAGTTGAAGCAGTAGTTACTGAAACGAATGAGAAAAAGAAAATCAATTGTTTTATCTGTAAGAAAAATAAAAAGAACTTGAAGAAAAACAAGAATTAGATGAATTAATGAAAAATATGGAGTTTAGAATTTGAATGCAAGGAGAGTAGTGTAAAAGCTACTCTTTTTAGTTTAAGTTGCTATTAATCTATGGGCTAAAAATTATTCAAATAGTAGAAAAATATAAATTGTGTTAATTTTTTCTTATTTTTTTAATATATATCTTTTAATATTGATTTTTAAATATAGTTTAATTATTTAAAAATAAATATAATTTTCTTTGAAAAATATTCATATTTAGAAATAATATGATAACTGAAAATCTGATAATTATTATAATTACAACAGTAATATCATTAATAATAATGTACTATTATTATGGTAAAATAGGAAATAAAGGGTAGGGCCTGTAAAAATCCCTGCCCGTCTTTTATTTGAAAAATATATATTGTACAATTTATTAAAGTTAGAAAAGGATGTGGTTAAAAATAAATAAAATTGATGAAAATATTATAAAAGATTTTTAAAATAGAAGGAAAGAATGAAGATTTAAAAATATTATACTGATATTTAATGTCAATGATTTTATAAATCAAAAGTAAATTTCTTATTTTAGGATATAAAGGAACTGGAAAAACTTATTTTTTTGATTGGAGAAGTAAAAACAGAAAATAATTTTAAAATAATAAATTGCAATATGGAAAAAAATTTTTATCTTATTTTAAATAAATTAGATAAAAAGAAAATTAACAATATACGAAAAGAACTTGATATGATTTGGAGATTTATGATTTTTATCGAAATATTTAAAATAGTTAAAAATGAAAAATGAATGGTGTAAATAGAAAAATATTAATTTAATAAATAAATTTTTATCGAAAAATAATTTTTACTGAATTTATCTTCTGATAAAAATATTAAATAAAGATAATAGATGAGGAAATACAGATAAATACGGAAATAAATTTATTAAAAATTTTCTAAATATTTTTCAAGGAGACATATCCACCCAAAAACAACCATTAAAGCAGAGTATTATGAATTTTTAGAATCTTTTGAAGAAAAAAATATCTATGATATTAAAAAGAGTTAGACTATGGAATTTCTATATTTTTGATGAATTAGATTCTAAATTTGAAAAATAATAAAAACAATAAAGATATATTACTTTCGTTAATAGAAGAAATAAATAGATTAAATTTTGACTATTCTAATTTAGATATTTTATATTTGTCTGAGGACTGAAATATTTGGATTGTTAAATTCTCCAGATTTAAATAAAATAAAAGAAGATAAATCAATAATATCCCAGATGGGATAGAAGTAATTTGATCAAAAATGTTGAGATTCAATGAAGAATTATCTGATGCTGAATTTATAAGGAAATATTTTGAGAGTGAGAATCGAAGATTAAAAAGGAAAAACATAAAAGAATGTGATGAATATATTTACTTTTTATATTGCATAGAACTAGATAGACCGAGGGATGTTGTGGCTTTTTAAATATATTTTTAGAAAGAGATTCTTCTATTCCTATCACAAATGAGATAATAGATACTGAATGGGGATATTCTAATTATTTATATCATGAGGTAGAAAATGAACTTGCCGGATTCTATAAACAAGAATTTATAAAAAGAGAATTTGACTTAATAAAAATTTAATAGAAAGACATTTACAGTTGAAGAATTTGTGAAATTTAATAGATTAAATAATGAAAAAGAATATTATTTAGGTTTTTCAAAAATTATATGACCTAGATGTCATAAATTACATAAAAACTCAAAATGAGCATCAAAAAGTAATAACAACAATAATAATGGAGTTCATGTATTAGATTATAATCATACCATAGCTATAAACTACGGATTACGACATATTTTAAATCTTTATGATCCTGTAGATAAATCAGAAAAATTTATTATAAAAATATCTTGTAATTCAAGCGGCTGCCGAATCACAAGATTATATACTTAAATAGTATTTGTCATTTATATTGTAATTATAACACAAATTATAAAAATGTCAATGGTATATTTTAATAAAATTTACTTTTGACAAAATGAAAAATTTGAGGTATACTTCAGGAGTAAATAAAAACTTGATTCTACGAAAGAGGGAGCATATGGAATACAAAGGATATATTATTATCAAGATGGAGATAAATTTATTGTGAATGAACCTGATGAGTTGAAAGGAGAGTATCCATTAGAATATGTAGTTAAAAGCAGAATAGAGAAATTCAAAGAAAAGGAAAGAAGTAAAGTCAACTTTAGATTAAAAATCAAATCATGAACTTGAACGATAAAATAAAAAGCATCTCAAAAATATTTGGGATGATTATTTTTGTTGCTCAATACTCAGTTTTTATAAAATTTAGTTTGTTATCTAAAAATTATAATTAATAGCTTATAAATACAAAAATAAAAATGCCCCTATTGGTAACGAAAACAAAAGAAACAACTCTATTTTATAAGGGTTGTTTTTGTTTTGCTCTAGCAATAGTAAAAAGCAGATTGAATACAGGAGTAGAAGTGCTTTGATAAGAATTTATTGGCTCTTTTTATTTTGTTGATAATCTCAAATAACGTTATTTAAAAACGGTAAAAGTTTTTAAGACAATATACATATAATATACACTCAAGTTCTTTAAAAGTCTTTATTTTCAAATATTTGTTGAAATATCTACTCTTTAAAAATATAATATAATAAAATTGTTATTAATAATATTTTTAAAGTTCATAGATGCTATTGGTTTAAAAATAATGAAACGTTAAAGAAAAATATAAATTTTTGATGAAATTCAAATGCTAAAAATTGATATAATGGAAAATTTTTAAAAATTAATTAAAGCAATAAATTTAATTTGTTAATAATGACTTTGTTGAGATAATATTTCATAAAAAGTATGACACTTTGAGTTGCAATTACATTGATATAAATTTTATACTAAAAAGATATGTTATAATATAAAAAAATATAAAGTAGGAGAAAAAATGAAGAATGAATAATAAAAATTTATTAAAAAGGAACAATGGTTTATAGTTTATCAAATATAGTAACTAAAATGGGATCGTTAATTTTTACCTATAATTACAAGACTTTTGACAAAAAGAAGAGTTTGGGATAGTGGGAACATTATACTCGATAGCCACTTTTATTTGCAGTCGTTTTAGGATTAGGTCTTTATAATGCTCAAATGAAAAGTATATAGATTTTAAAAAGATAACGAAGAAGAATTAGGTAGCCTATATGTTTTCAACAGCTATGATTGTAATAGTATTTAATATATTAATGTATATGTTTACACCATTAGCTAGAAAAATTATTTTCTTATGTACTTGATTTAAGTAAAGTTAATTATAATCCGTTAGTACTAATAACAGTTATGATAGCGTCAATAAATGCATTAAATACATTAGCAACTACACTTTTTAGAATGAAAAATGTATACAAAGGTCGCAGTTGGAAGTTTGATTACAGTTTTTACAACATATATTTTAACAATTATTTTTTATAAAAATTTAAAAATGGGAGTTTTTGGTAATCAATTTGCAAAATTTAATAGCAATTTTATTGTTATTAATTTATTATTTTAAAGATTATTTTGGTAAATTTACATTAAAAATAAAAAGCAGAATATATAAAAATATTCTATAAAAATGGATTGCCATTAATATTTATTGAGTTAACTGATCAAATTGTTAATTTTAGTGATAGAATTTTTGATAGCAAAAATTTTCTTCATTCTCACAAGCAGGAGATTATAGTTTGGCATATACAGGGGGCAAATCTTTATCAGTAGTAACAAGTTCATTTATAAATAGTTGGACACCAGAATTTTATGAAAGCAATGAAAAAAAGATAAAACAAATCCAAGAATAACTAGGAGTTTGGAAGATTTTTGTAGCATTAATAGCTTTTTGTATGTGTTGGAGCACAACTTTTTGCCCCAGAAATAATAAGAATAGTTTTTCCGGCAAGTTATGAAAATTTATAAACCAATTTCAATAATATTGCAGGTGTTGTAATAAGATCATTAATTTGCCTTTGATTATTTCTTTTCATTACCATGAAGATAGTATGTATATTTTCTATTTTTTTCAGTTTTGTGCTTTAATATTTAATGTTGAGGGAATTTAATTTTAATACCAAAAATTTCCGGAATATTCATTATTAATAGCGGCTTGGACAACATTAATTGCATTTTTAATAAGAATTGTAGTTGAAATGATAATAATTAATAGAAAATATAAAATTAAATTTAATTATAAAAATTATTGATGTATTTTTGTAATTATTATAAAATCCATTTATTTTAGTTTTAGGAAATAAAGAAATATCATTTATAAAATTTTTAATTAAAAATTATATATTTTGGAATAGTAATAAAATTATTAATAAATGGAGAAGTTAAAGAAAAATATTAAATATTATAAAAATTAAAAAATAAAATTATAAAATAAAAAGGGAGGATATGCTAACTAAAATTAGCATAAAATAAATATGGAAAAATATTAATAACAGGTGGAGCAGGATTTATAGGTTCACACATTGCAGATAAATTTGATGGAAAAGATTATGAAATAATAATAGTTGATAATCTTGTTGGAGGAAATTAGAAAATATTGAACATTTAAAAATTATAAATTTTATGAAGTAGATATAAGAGATAGAGAAAGTTTGAAGAAAGTATTTGAGGAAAATAAAAAATATAAAAATATGTATTTCATGAAGCTGGCACAAGTAAGTGTATCAGTATCAACAACAATGTACTTTATGATGCAGAAGAAAAATATTATTGGACTTATAAATGTTCTTGATATGTGCCGTGAATTTAAAGTAGAGTATTATTTGCGAGTACAGCTGCAGCTTATGGTATTCCTGAGGAGAGTGTGTCGTCGTGAGGACAGTAAAATAGAGCCATTAGCACCTTATGGGCTTACAAAAGTATTTGGAGAACATTATATACGAGATGTATAATAGTTTATTTGGATTAGATTATATATATTTAGATATTCTAATGTGTAGTACCCTAGACAAAGTGCCCATGGGGAAGCAGGAGTTGTGTCAATATTTAATGATAAAAATCCGAGCGAATGAACCAGTTTATATTGATGGAGATGGAGAACAAACGAGAGATTTTATATATGTTAAAGATGTGGCTAAAGCAAATTATATAGCAGCAGTTGAAAAATGTTAAAAATATAACAATGAATGTTTCAACAAATGAAAAACGTCAATAAAATGAATTGTTTAATACTATGAAAAATATTTGGGTTATAAATTAGGGAAGATTATAGAGAACCTAGATTAGGTGATATTAGAGATTCAAGATTATGCAATGAATTATTAAAAATACTAGCTGGAATTATGAATATTCATCAGATGAAGGGCTAAAAAGAATATGCAGAGTTTAATAAATAATAAAATTAAAATTGAGAAAATTAGGATGGTAAAAATGTACTTAAAAGCATTAGAATTATCGGGATTTAAGTCGTTTGCAGATAAAAACAATTATAGAATTTAATAGAGGAATAACATCAATAGTTGGACTAAAATGGTAGTGGAAAAAGTAATATTTTGGATGCAATTCTTTGGGTATTAGGGGAACAAAGTTATAAAAAATATAAGAGCAAAAAGAAAGTGCTGATGTAATATTTTTCAGGTGGGAAAAATAAAAAAAGCAAAAGTCTATGGCTGAAGTAAGTTTAATTATTGAAAAATGAAGATAGATATTTAGACATTGATTTTTCAGAAGTAAAAATTACAAGAAGGATATATAAAAGTAGTGAAAATGAATATTTAATTAATAATAGAAAAGTTAGACTTAAAGATATAAATAATCTTTTTATGGATACAGGGATTGGAAAACAAAGTTTATTCTATTATAGGGCAAGGCAGAGTTGAACGAATTATATCATCAAATCCAAAAGAACTTAAGGAAATAATAGAGGAAGCCTGCTGGGGTTAAAAGAGCAAAAATAGAAAAAGAGGATTCAATAAAAAATTAAAAGAAGTAAAAATGAAATTGAAAAATAGAGTATGTAGAAAAGATCTTGAAAATAGAGTGAAATATTTAAAGAAGAGAGTATGAAAGCTAAACTTTTCAAAAACATATACTAATAAAATTGAAACACAAAAATTTATGATTTTTAGAATATAATATAGATGAAAAAAATTAAATTTGAAAAATCAATATGACGAAGAAAAAGAAAAGTTAGATGTTGAACTATCTTTTAATTCGTTCAAAGTTTAATGCACACTGAAAAAGAGCTTGAACTTGTAAAATGAAAAAGAGAAAATTATTATAAAAAGATTAGAAAATGATGAAAATAAAAATATTTTTACGAAAGTTGAAAAATTTAAAAAGATGATTTTGTAAAATTAAATAACAAACTTTCAAATTTAGAAACAGAAGCTACAGAAAAATCAAAAAGAAAAGATGTAGTTGAAAAAGATTTAAAAGAGAAAAATGAAATATTAGAAAAATTTAAAAAGAATTGAAAAATATAAAAGAAAATTTCATTAATGTAAAAAGATGAACTAGAAAATAAAGTTGAAAGTTTAAAAATGAAAAAGAGATATTATTAAGTAATTTGAAAAAGAGTAAAGAAAAATCAAAATTATGAAGTAGATAAAGTTAAATTAAACTATGAGGAATCAAGATTTAGGAAAAAGAATTTTAACTGGAAATAATGAAATAAAAAGACTTTCAAAAATGAAAAATTATTTGGTAAAAGAATTTAGTGAAATTGATAAAGAAAAATTTGAAAATGAAAAATATTACAAGAAAAATTAAAATAGAAAAGAAAAAGAAATATTAGAAATAGAAAATCTTTTAAGTAAATTAAATTTAAAAATACAATGAAATAAATAAAGAAAAAATAATATTTTTATAAACTTGAGAATTTGAATTCTAAAAGAGTAGATAAAAAATATAATAGAAAATAATGAAACTTTTATAAAGGTGTAAAAATATCTTTAAATAATAAAAAATGATGGGAATAATAGGAGCGTTTATTAATTTGATAGATATTCCAAAAGAATATGGACAAGCATTTCAAACATTATCGGGTTCATCATTTCAAGATATTGTAGTTACAACAAGTGAAGTTGCACAAGAATTAATAGAAATTTTTAAAAGATTAGGAAGAGCATCGTTTTTAGCTTTAGACAGTATAAAAGTTTTTAAAATAAACGATAAATTACCGAAAAATTGAAGGTGTTATTGATTTTGCACGAAATTTAGTTAAATATGATAAAAATATAGAGAGAGTGATAGAATTTATATTTGGAAATGCTGTGGTTGTTAAAAATATTGAGATTGGGAGAAAATTATTGAAAGAAGGTTATAATGATAGAATTGTAACTCTTGATGGAGATATAATAACAGCAAGAGGTAGAATTACTGGAGGATACACAGTAAAAGGTAAAGATGAATTGCTTGAAAGAAAATGAATTAAATGAGATTGAAATTGAAATATAGAAATAAATAATAATGAATATGATTATTAGAAATAAAAACTAGAATTGAAAAAGGTGAAGATTAAAAGTTGAAAAAGGTTGATGAAAAATACAAGCATTTTTAAATAAATTTAGAGAATTTATAGTTGATTTTGATAATTTTAATAATGATTATAATAGAAAACAAAATCAAATAAATACTTTGAGTTATGAAATTAGTGAAAAATGATAAAAATAATTGAAAATAGAAAAATAAAATTAACGAAAATATAAATATTTTAGAAAAATAGATGAATTTATAATTGAAAAATGAAAAATATTAAAGAAATAGAAAGTAAATTAGAAAAAAATAGAAGATTTATCAGAATATACTCAAAAATTAAATGTTGTAAATACAGAATATGAGATATTAAAAGTTAAAACTGAGAGTAATGAGCAAAGATATTTAGAAATTGAAAAAGATTATATTAAATTATTGAATGAACAAACAGAATTAGAAAAATTTGAAATTAAAAAGAAGAAATAAAAAGATAAATTGAAAAATGATATTTTAGAAAAAGAAAAAAATTAATTGAAGAAAAAAATCTAATGAAAATATGAATGAAAATATAAAAATATTAGAGGATGAAATAAAAATATTGAATTAACTGATTAATAACTGAACTTAAAAATATTGAAGTAAAAATGGTCGGATATCAATTAGAAAATGAAAAATAATAGAAAAATAACAAAAATGATAACGATATTAAATATTGTAATTTAGAACTTGAAGAAATAAATAGTGAAAAATTAAAGAAAATTTAGAATATAAAAATAGAAGATGAAATAGAGTTACAATCAGTTAAAAAGAAAATTATTCATGAATGAAAAAGTAGGACAGATATAGGATCTGTAAATTTATCGGCGATAGATGAATATGAAAAAGAAAAAATAATCGTTATATTGAAATGGTAGATCAAAAAGAGATTTGCTCATAGTAGAGAATTATTATTTTCATTAATTAAAGATATAGAATTTGAAATATCAAGTAAAATTTTTCTCATGCTTTTGAAGAAATAAATAAAAATTTTGAATATATGTGTATATTGAATGAAGTCTAAAGGAATGATTAAATTAACAAATCTTGAGAATATACTTGAAACGGGACTGAATTGAGCGTTAAATACAAAAATAAACCGGAACAAACATTAATGTTATTATCTGGAGGAGAAAAGTCAATGCTTGCAGTATCGTTTATAATGGCAATATTTATGTTTAAACCTAGTCCATTTACATTTTTGATGAAATTGAAGCTAGCACTAGATGAAGTTAATACTAAAAATTGTAGAGTTATTGAATAAATTTATTGAAAAATCTCAATTTATTTTTAATAACACATAATAAAAGAAACAATGAAAGGTTCTCATAGATTGTATGGAGTTACAATGAATAAAGAAATAGGAGAATCAAGATTGATTAGTGTAGATGTTTAAAAATATGAATTTAAATTTACAAGAGAATGAGAGGAATGTAAAAGAATAATGAACAAAATAATAATAGGATTATTATTAGTATCAGTATTAAGTTTTGGTGAGAATGTAGATGTAACAAAAATAGGGAAAGATTATCCATATAAGAATAGTGCAATAGTAGCAACTGTTCTAGGAACCCCAAGTAGTCAATGGTATAATTTTAAGAAAGTAAAAAGCACCATTAGTTAGAACAATAAAAAGTGATAAAAATACCTGAAATATTAAAAGATTGGTCAAAAATATGATTATGGTGTATGGGTGCAAAAAGGAAGCCCATTAATGATAATAATATCTGGTACCGGTTCAACATATGATAGTGGACTTAGTATGTATATGGCAAATGTTTTTTATGATAGAGGTTATAATGTTATAGCATTTAGCTCTCCGACAACGATGCCGTATATTGTTAGTCAAAGTAAAAATAATTATGCTGGATATATAAAAATGAGGCAGAACATTTGTATGAAATAATGGAAGAAGTAATAAATAAAAGCATGATAAGATGAAAATATCAAAACTTATGTTGGAGGGTATAGTTTAGGTGGATTTCAGTCACTTTTAATACACGAAATTGATAAGAAGGAACATAAATTAAATATAGCTAAATCGTTAATATTAAATAGTCCTGTAAGTATTTTTACTGCTACCAAGATTTTAGATGAATTTTTAGTACAAAAATGGAATTTATGATGCAAAGAGTCTTGAAAAATATTTTGATATTAAGTTTAAAGAAATAATAAATAATAAGGATTTTAAATTAAATGATATAAAAATATCAAATTTAATGCAAAAATATGATAAAATTAGGTATAACAGAAAAGATTTTGAAATATTAACAGGACTTTTATTTAGATTTTTATTCAGCTAACATGACTTTTGCAGGAGAAGTATTTAGTGGTGAAAAATAACACAAAAGATTATCGGATAAAACAGAGTATAAAAAGATTTGATTCTGTAACTCAAAGAATTTTTAGAAGGATTATCTGTTTCATTTGAAGAATATTCAACTGAAAATACTATATCCATCAATTAAAAGTAAAAAAATCAAAATTTAACATTTGATCAATTTATAAAAAGATTTTGATTTAAAAATAGCGAAAAATTTATAAAAGAAAATAATAAAGATATAGTGTTTATAACCTCAGAAGATGATGTTTTATTAACAAATGAAGATAAGAAATATAAAAAGAAACATTTAAAAATAGAGTGTTGATTCCATTTGGTGGGCATACAGGGACATTTTGGCATAAAGATGTAGCCAAATTAATGGTAGATAAATTAGAGGAGGAAGTGAAATAATGAATAAAAGGACATTGTTATTATTTCTTTTCATGGGAATAATTCTAGTAAATTTTTCTATCGCAACATGGGTGAACATCTCAATGAAATTGATGAAGTGTATTTTGAATTTGTAGATAAAAAGAAGAAAATAAAGATTTAGAAAGTACATATCATATTGAAGATAAAGAAATAAAACAAGATAAATATAGTATAATTGCTAATAATAGGGGCAATTAGATGAAGATTATATTATTTCCGATAAAATATTCGATATGAATATAAAAAGATGATTTTGAACCATTTAATAGAAGAGTTTATGCTATAAATACAGAATTAGATAGAAAAATTGTATATCCAGTATCAAAAAGTTTATGCAGATATTGTACCTAAAGGAATAAGAAAAGGAATTTCTAATTTTGTTAATAATTTTAGTGAAATACCTACTTTTTGTAAATTCATTACTACAGTTTAGATTTGATAAGGCAGAAATGCATTAAGTAGATTTGCTATAAATTCTACTGTAGGAATTGCCGGAACAATGATGTTGCTGCTAAAATAGAATAAAAAGAGATAAAGAAACAATGGGAGATACGTTGGGTAAATATGGAGTTGGGTATGGTTCATATTTAGTAATTCCAGGTTTAGGAATCTTCAACAGTAAGAGATGGATTGGAATGATTGCAGATACAACGATTGAAGGAATGGCTAGAAAAGCTATATTTGAAGATCCAATTTTATACGATAATGGTATTAAAGAAAGTATATATGGAGTTACAAGAACAGTAGTTACAGGACTTAATGCAAAAATCGTTAATAAATTTTAGATATGGATATTTTAATTCACCATTTGAATATGATTTGATTAAAAATGTTTTATATAAATTTTAGAAAAAATACAAATAAGGAAGTAATATGAAAAAATAAAATAAAAATATTAGGGTGCTAGAGAAAATAATTTAAAAGAATATAAATATTGAAATACCAAAAATCAATTTGTTGTAATAACAGGTGTGTCAGGAAGTGGAAAATCTACTCTTGCATTTGATACAATATATTCAGAAGGTCAAAGACGATATGTAGAAAGTCTTTCAGCTTATGCTAGAATGTTTATAGGACAAATGCAAAAACCAGAATTAGATAGTATAGAAGGATTATCTCCGCAATTTCAATAGAACAAAAAGTGTTTCAAAAATCCAAGGTCTACAGTTGGAACAACGACAGAAATATATGATTATATGAGGCTTTTATGGGCATATTGAGAAGACATTGCCCAATTCTAGGGACAAAAAAAGTTGAAAGACAGTCAGTTGAAGAAATTGTAGATAATATTCTTGAAACAACAAATGAAAAAGATAAATTAATAGTATTAGCACCAATAGTTATAGATAAAAAGGAACACATAAAAATTTACTTTTAAATTTACAAAAAGAGGTTATCAAAGAGTTAGAGTAAATGGAGATATTTTAGATTTAAGTGATACTATTGATTTAGATAAAAAAATAAAAGACATAATATTGAAAGCTGTAATTGATAGAATTGTAGTAAAAAGAAGATAAAGAATTTGTAAGTAGATTAAATGAAGCAATAGAAAATTCAACTGAATTAGCAGAGGGTAAAATAATCGCGAATATAAATGGTGAAGACAGAAAATATAGTGAAAGTTTTTCATGTGCAAATCATCCAGATGTGATTTTTCCTGATGTTGTTCCAAGGTTATTTTTCATTTAATGCCCCTTATGGAGCGTGTGAAGATTGTAATGGATTAGGTTCAACACTTGAAGTAGATGAAAATAGACTTGTATTTGATGAGAATTTTAAGCATAAATGAGGGTGGATTAGTATTTTCCAGGTTCAACAAATCAAGAAACTTGGAGTTGGGAGCTATTTAAAGCAATGTGTAATTCTCATAATATAGATATGGACAAACCAATTAAAGAATTATCTAAAAAGAAATGAATGCAATTTTTATGGTGGTGATAAGAAATTCAAATTTAAAAATAGATAGAAAAAGTATAAGTCTATAATGGAGATAGAGTATTTGAAGGGCTTGTAAATAGCATAAAAAGACAGTATAAAGAATCATTTTCTGAAGTCTATAAAAAGAAGATTACAAAGCAAAAATATATGATAGATAAAACTTGTAAAACTTGTAATGGAAAAAGATTAAAAGATGTTGTACTTGCTATAACTATAAAATGATAAAAATATAATAGATTTAACAGAAATGAGTGTTGTTGATGCTTTTAAGTTTTTATGAAAAATATAAAAATTAACAGAAAAACAAGCAATGATTGCTGCAGAAATATTGAAAGAAATAAAAGAAAGATTATCCTTTATGATAAACGTAGGATTAGATTATTTAACTTTATCACGTATCGACAAAAACACTATCTGGAGGAGAGTCTCAAAGAATAAGACTTGCCACTCAAATTGGGAGTAGATTAACGGGTAATTTATGTTTTAGATGAACCGAGTATAGGACTTCATCAAAGAGATAATGATAAACTACTTGCAACATTAAAAGAATTAAAAGCAAATTGGAAATAGTTTAATTGTAGTAGAACATGATGAAGATACAATGCGTGAAGTCTGATTATTTAATTGATATGGGGCCTGGAGCTGGAATTTATGGAGGTAATGTTGTTGCAGAAGGAACTCCAAACAAGTAATGAAAAATAAAAATCATTAACTGCAAAATATTTAAACGGTGAAATTGGAATAGAAGTTCTGAAAGAAAGACGAAAAATGGGATAAGGAGCTAATCTTAAAAATGCTAAAGGTAATAATCTTAAAAATGTTACAATGAGAGTGCCATTAGAAGTGATGACAGTAGTGACAGGAGTTTCTGGAAGTGGTAAGTCAACTTTAGTAAATCAAACTTTTATTCCCAGAGCTACATAACAGGCTTAACAAAGGTAAATTATATCCTCTAAAAATGGTGGACTAGAAGGTCTAGAATATTTAGAGAAAGTAATAGACATTGATCAGTCTCCTATTGGAAGGACACCAAGATCAAATACAGCGACATATACAAAAATATTTGATGATATTCGTGATATATTTACACAAAACGAAGGATGCTAAATTAAAAAGGATATACGAAAGGAAGATTTTTCATTTAATGTTAAAGGTGGAAGATGTGGAAGATGCAGTGGAGCGGGAATTAATAAAATTGAAATGAATTTTTACCAGATGTTTATATTGAATGTGAAACATGTAAAGGTAAAAGATATAATCGTGAAACTTTAGAAGTTCATTATAAAGGAAAAGTATTTCTGATGTGTTAGATATGTCGGTAGAGGAAGATATGAATTTTTAAAAACGATACCATCGTTAGAAAGAAAATTACAAACATTGATAGATGTTGGGATGAATTATATAAAAATTAGGACAACCTGCTACTACACTTTCAGGAGGAGAAGTTTCAAAGAATAAAACTTGCAACAGAATTATCAAAAATTATCAAGAGGAAAAACGATATATATTTTAGATGAACCTACAACAGGATTACATTTTGAGGATATTAGAAAAATTATTGACCGTATTGAATAGGTTAGTAGAAAAAGGTAATACAGTTTTAGTAATTGAACATAATCTTGATGTAATAAAAACAGCAGATTATATAATAGATGTTGGACCTGAAGGAGGTTTTCGAGGAGGACAAATAATTGCAGAAGGAACTCCTGAACAAATAATAAAATCAAAAATCGTATACAGCTAAATTTTTAAAAATATTTAAAATAAAAATATTAATTTCTAATTTTTATTAACAAAGAAAGTATAAAAATTAATGAAAAATTTAAAATATAATGATAATAACTTATTAAAATTTAAAATGATCTTTTGTTTTTAGAAGTATTATTTATATACAATAAAAGTAAAGAGTATTCTATTATCAAATATTAAAAATTATTTTAAATATAATATATTAAAAAGGAGAAAAATATGGCTAAGAGATTATTAAATTGTAATGCTAGTGATTTTTATCTATGAATAGAGAGAAATTATTGAATGCTATACATGCAAGTGAAGGAAGAACAGTACTTTCTGAAAATATAGCTCAGGTAGATCTGTTGATCCCAGTCTTACTAATAGTGAAGTTGCACGTGCTTTTTGGAGCAGATCTTATACTTTTTAAATGTAATAGATGTATTTGATGTAAATATAACAGGATTACCTAAGAGTAATGATCCTATTAGAGATTTAAAAATTAGTTGGAAGACCGGTTGGAGTAAATCTTGAACCTGTAGATTTAGGAAGCTAAGATGTTAGAAAATGTAGATTTCTTTAGGTAGAACATCAAGTGTAGAAAGTCTTAAAAAGCAGATGAGTTAGGTTTTGATTTCATTTGTTTAACAGGTAATCCGGCAACAGGTGTTACTAACAAAGAAATAGAAAAAGCTATAAAAATTGCAAAAAGATAATTTTTCTGGGATTATAATAGCTGGGAAAATGCACGGTGCAGGAGTAGATGAAGAAATAGTAGATATGGAGTCTATAAATAAATTTATAGATGTAGGAGCAGATATTATACTACTCAGCTATAGGTACAGTACCGGGAGTAACTTTAGAGCTTATAGCACCAATAGTAAAACAAATACATAAAAAGAGGTAAACTTAGCTTTATCAGCTATAGGAACAAGTCAAGAAAGTTCAAGACCTGATGTTGTAAGGCAAATAGCTATGTATAATAAAATGGCTGGATTTGATATACAACATACAGGAGATGGTACTCATCTTGGAGTTAGTCCTTATATGAATATATTTGAAATTTCTATGGTTATTAGAGGAGAAAGACATACTATAAATATGATAGCAAGATCCAATTTAAGATAAATTTTAATCTATATTTAAAAATAAAAATAAGGAGATTAGAGAATGAAAAAGAATCAAAATATTATTAGGAGTACTAATAATGATGTGCGTTATAGTATCGTGTGATTTTTAGAAAATAAAACAATTCATGTTCCTAAAAACAATAATGCAAGGAAAAATAGAAAAAGATTTCCAATGACGAAAAAGTTATTAGTAGGAGAATTGACATTAAGAAATCCTAAAATTGATTTTTAGAGGAGATAGAATGTATATTGAAACGGATTATGATGCAACTTTATTAGGAAATTCAGGAAGTAGTGGAAAAATGTATATGAGTACGAAAATAAAAATACGATATGCAAAAAGAAAAATATGTATTTAATTGATTTTACATTTGAAAAATTGTAGATAAAAATGGTGTAGAGCAATTGTCTTCATCAAAAAATATAGGGATTATAAAAAGAATTAATTTCTAATTATATGGCAACAAATCCTATTTATGAATATGGAAAAGACAATCAAAACACTAAAATAAAAATTAAAGATATGTATATAAAAAGATGGTAAAATTTTTGTTAGAACTTAAAAACAATAAAAATATGTTATAATTAAATATAAAAGAAATAATTTTTAAAAATAAAGGAGGAAGAATGTTATTAGAATTAAGAGAACTTCAAAAATACAAATAAATATTTAAATAAAGAAATAACGTTAAAATGGATGGGTAAAAACAATTAGAGCACAAAAACTCGGGTTTATTAATTTGAATGATGGAACTTTTTACACCTATTCAAGTTGTATTTGATGAATCATTAGAAAAACTTTGAAGAAATTTCAAAATTAACAATATCATCATCAATAAAAAGTAACAGGAATAGTAGTTGAATCACAAGGTGGCGGTCAAGATTATGAAATAAAAAGCTACAAATATATCAATTTATGATAAGGCTGATTCAGATTATCCACTACAAAAATAAAAAGGCATACATTTGAATTTTTAAGAACGATAGCACATTTAAGACCTAGAACAAATGCTTTTTGCAGTGTTTAGAGTTAGATCTTTATTATCTTATGCTATTCATAAGTTTTTCCAAGAAAAACTTTGTATATGTTCAAACTCCAATAATTACTGGAAGTGATGCTGAAGGTGCAGGAGAAATGTTTAGACTTACTACAATGGATATAAATAATATTCCTAAAACTGAAAAAGGGTGATATTGATTTTAAACAAGATTTCTTTTGGAAAAGAAGAATTTAACAGTTAGTGGACAATTAAATGTAGAAACTTTTTGTACAGCGTTTAAAAATACATATACTTTTTAGCCTACATTTAGGGCAGAAAAATCTAATACACCGAAGCACGCGGCAGAATTTTGGATGATGGAACCTGAAATGTGCATTTGCAGATTTAGATGTAAATATGGATGTAATTGAAGAAATGATTAAATACATTGCTAAATTATGTAAGAGAAAATGCTCCAGAAGAAATGGAATTTTTCAATAAATTTGTAGATAAAGGATTATTTGAAAGATTAGATACTTTAGTAAATAATGATTTTGATAGAATTACATATACTGAAGCTGATAGAAATATTAAAAATGCAAAAAGACTTTGAATATGAAGTTGAATGGGGAATAGATTTACAAACAGAACACGAAAGATATTTAGCTGAAGAACATTTTAAAAACCAGTATTTGTAACAGATTATCCAAAAGATATTAAAGCATTTTATATGAAATTAAATGACGATAATAAAACTGTTAGAGCAGTAGACTTATTAGCTCCAGGAATTGCGTGAAAGTAGTAGGAGGAAGTCAAAGAGAAGATAATTATGACATTTTATTAGATAAAATTAATGGAATGGGATTAAATGAAAAAGATTATTGGTGGTATTTAGACTTAAGAAAATATGGTAGTGTTCCACATTCAGGATTTGGTTTAGGATTTGATAGAATGTTAATGTACATAACTGGAATGACAAAATATTAGAGACGTTATCCGTTCCCAAGAACTAATAAGAATCTTGAATTTTAATAGTTTGGTATAATTAAGTTGGAGGAAAAATGAAAAAGATTGTTAATTTTTATTATAGCTCTAGGACTTGTAACAGTTGTTAAAGCTGAAAAAGATGTAGAAAATATTATTCAACAAGTAATTCAACAATCACAATTTAATACAGAAGATAATCAAAAACAATCAACAGAATCAGAAACAACGGAAGAAACAACGACTGAAGATGCTAAAGAAGAAGAGAGAGCAGAAGAAGTTGGACCAAAGGAAGATGTATCAGATGGTTCAAAAATTTGTTGCATATGATAATTATGAAAGATCAGCTTTAGCTACAGGTAATTCTGAAACAATATATAAAATGGCTCAATTATATTTTAAAGATGGACTTTTGAAAGAGCTGTAAATGTTTCTAAAAAGGGACACAAGAGGTGATTTAAGAAATTTATTTGTTGTAGCGATAGGTTCTAGATTAATAGGCGATTACGATCAATCAATTGATTATTATAATAGAATATTGTCAAGAACAAATAATGCTGAGCCTAGATTGGGAAGAGGAATAGCTTATAAATCAAAAGGGAATTTAATAAAGCTTTGAATGATGAGAGCATATGCAAATGTAAATCCAACAGCTGAAGTTAGAAACAACTATTGAAGAAATTAATAGTATTTTAGCAAGTAAATAAAGTAAAAAGAAAAACTTAAATAAGATTAATGGGGTTAATTGAAATGGTAAATTGGTTAAAGTTAAAAGAGGTAAAACTTACAGATACTCAAATAAGAAAAACTTATGGAAATGTGACAATAAAATTTGAGGATTTATATGCTGCAGAACATTTCAAAATGTTTAATAATGAATTAAAAAGAAATTAGATCAAGCATATAAAATTGATATAGATGAAATAGTGTATGAAAATAGTAGAAGAAAAATACGAATATTAACACCAAAAAGATAGGGAATATCCAAAAAGAATTGAAACAGCTTTGTTGATTATCCCTTGTTTTTTGTATATAAAAGGTAAAAATAGAGGACGAAAAAGAAGAAATATTGCAGTAGTTGGAACAAGAAAAATGACTAAATATGGAAAAAGGTAGCTTGTGAGAAAATAGTAAAAGAATTATTAGAATACGACATAACTCTTATAAGTGGCTTGCAGCTGAAGGGATAGACACTTTAGCATTAACAACAAGTTTAGATAAAGAGGGAAAAACGGTTGCAGTAGTTGGGACAGGATTAGATGTAGTATTTCCAGCAGATAATAAGTATCTTTTGGGAGAAAAAATATCAATAGAAGGAACAATTATAAGTGAATATCCACTCGGAACACCGGGCTCAAAATGGACATTTCCAAAAAGAAATAGAATAATAGCGGGAATATCGGATGGGATTTTAATAGGTGAGAGTTTTTAAGTCAGGAGGCTCATTAATAACGGCTGAGTTAGGATTTTTATTAAATAAAGAAATTTTGCTATTCCGGGATTTATAAATTACCCTTCATTTGAAGGATGTAACAATTTAATAAAAGAAAATAGGGCTAAATTGGTAACTTGTGCTGAAGATATTGCAAAAAGAATTTCTGTGGGATATAAAAAGATACTACAACAAAAGTAGATAAGCTAGAAAAATGATGAATTGTTAGTTTATGAAACAATAATTGAGGAAATGAGTGTTGATGAAATATGGGCAAATGTTTATGAAATTTTACAAATAGATGTAAAAACGTATTATCAATATTAATGAAACTTAGAATAAAAAGGTCTTATAACAGAAACAGGAAATGGGAAATACATTAGAGTGATATAAAATTTATTAGAATTAGTAGAAAACTAATAGATAGGAGATGAAATGGCGAAAAACTAGTAATAGTAGAGTCACCATCAAAAGGTAAAAACAATTGAAAAATTTTAGGGAGAGGTTACGAAGTAACTGCTTTCTTTTTGGACATGTTATAGATTTGCCTAAAAACGAAAAAATAGGTATTGATATAGAGAATAATTTTGAACCCTAAATATCAAGTTATAAAAAGGTAAAAGTGAGGTATTAAAAATTTAAAAAGAAAAAGCAGCAGATGCTGTTTTTCTGAGCTCCGATCAAGATAGAGAAGGAGAGGCAATTGCTTGGCACATTTCAAATTATATAAAAGTGCCTGAAAAACAAAACGAATAGAATTTAATGAAATAACAAAAACTGCTGTAACAAATGCAATAAAAATCCAAGGCAAATAAATGAAAATCTTGTAAATGCACAACAAGCTAGAAGACTTTTAGATAGAATTGTAGGATATAAAATAAGTCCCATTATTATGGAAAACAATTAGTAAAAATGCAAAGTGCTGGAAGAGTACAGTCAGTTGCATTAAAAATTAATTTGTGATTTAGAAGATGAAATAAAAAGCGTTTGTGCCACAAAAATATTGGGAAGTAAACGCAAATTTACAAAATGATATAAAAAGTAAATTTAGTAGAAATAAATAATGAAAAGTTGATAAAATATTTGATGAAGAAATAGTGATTGAAAAAGATTTAAAAATAAAGATTTAATTTTGAAAATATTGAAATAAAAATAAATCTCCAAAGACCGCCGTTAGTATTCAAAAACGAGTACATTACAGCAATTAGCTCATCATATTTAGGATATGGAGCTACAAAAACTATGAGAATTGCTCAACAATTATATGAGGGATTTCTATAGCTGGAGAACAAAAAGGACTTATAACTTATATGAGAACAGATTCAACGAGAGTATCACAAGATGCACAACATATGGCTAAAGACTATATTACAGAAAAACTATGGAAAAAGAGTATGTGGGGTATTATGTACATCTAGTGGAAATGTACAAGATGCTCATGAAGGATAAGACCTTCAGATATAAATTTAGATCCAGATGAAATTACACCATATTTAACAAATGATCAATATAAGTTATATAAATTGATTTGAATAGATTTTTAGTTTCTCAATTTGCAGTAATGAAATATGAACAAATGCAAATTAATGCAATGAATGGAGAATATAAATTTAGAGGAACAATAAATAAAGTAATTTTGATGGATATTATAAAATTTTTAAAGAGGAAGATGAAATAAAAACAGCTGATTTTTCCTACATTAAAGCAAGGAGATATTTATTTAATAGAAAATCTAAATATTGAAGAGGGAATTACAAAAGCACCGACAAGATATTCAGTAAAGAACATTAGTTAAAAACTGGAACTCGAAGGATTGGGCGACCATCAACTTACGCCTCCAATTGTTGGAAACATTGAAAACTAGAGAATATGTTGAAATAGTTGATAAAAAGATTTAATCCGACATATTTGGAGTTATGAAGTAAAAATGAATTAGAGAAAAATTTTGAAAATATAATGAATGTTAAAATTCACTGCAAACTATGGAAAAAGATTTAGATAAAATTGAAGATGGAGATGTAGAATGGCAGAATTATTAAGACAATTTTATAATTCACTTGAAAACGATTTAAGTAAATATGAAAAAGAAATAGAAAAATAAAAATAGACGAATTGTTTCAGATGTAATGGATAGCGAAGGAAACTGATGATTTTGAAAAACAGGAAGATTTGGAAAAATATTTGATAAGTGAAACAAAAGAAGATGAAAAATAACATTGAAAAGGCGTAAATATTAATCCTGAAGAAATAGGAAGCAGGAAGTATTAAAGCAAGGGACGAAGTAGTAAAATTACAATCAGATAAATTAGGGCAGATTACGAGATTATTTTGCGAGACAATGGTAAAAGATGTTTACTTAAAAAGGGCGTTTCGGAGAATATTTGAGAGTGAAGATTATAAAAATGATGGATTTAGAATGCCGTTGCTGTTACCATTAAAACATAAAAAGGGTACATTACAAGAAATAGATGGAACTTTTTCAGTTGCAGAAGAAATTAAAGCTATGAGTTGAGGAAGAAATGAAAAATTAAGGTAGAGTAGGTCTTTGTGAGTGTGAAGCCCATTTGATATATATAGGGCGATTTGGTAAATTTTTAGCATGTACAGGTTACCCAGAGGTAAAAACGATAAAAAGCGATACCTAAAATGGAAACAGAAGGATCAACAAAAACAACTAAAAATCAGCACGACAAAGAAAAGCAACTAAGAAGAAAACAACTAAGAAGAAAACAACTAAAAATAAAATATAAAATTAAAATTATGTGGAGTTAAAATGAAACGAGTTGATGGGACATGAAAAAATTTTTTATTATGAAGAAGTTGTTATAGGAAAAAGTTATAATACGATAAAAAGTTATAGAAAAAGATTTAATCTAATCTATTTCATATTTAAAAGAAATGAAAATATAGAAAAATTTTGATGAAGTGAAACGATGACATTTAGATCATTTGAGTAGCTAAATTGTAGACAATAAAGATGGGCATAAAGAAGTTGAGAAAATATATCAAAGCGAAGTATAAATAGAAAAATATCTGCTTTAAGAACATTTTTAAATATTTACAAGAAAAAGTTATAAAAACTAATAAAGTTATGATATAAACTATGCCAAAATTTGAAAAAGAATTACCAAATGTACTAACTAAAGATGATATAAATAAAAATTCGTGACGCAATAAATACTGAAAAAATAGGAATACGAGATAGATTAATAGTAGAACTTTTATCTCGAGTGGAATAAGGCAAGTGAGAGCTTATTGACCTTAGTGCAGTAAATGATTAATCATTGATGAAAGAGAATTGCGTGTAATAGGAAAGGAAATAAAGAGAATTACTAGTGAAAAATGCCAAAAATGGATGAAACTGTACTTTAGAAGAAAAAGTTAAGTATGAAAATTATGATAAAAATGTAGTATTTGTAAATAGTAGAGGACAAAATTGACGGACAGATCACTAAGACGATTGATTTCAGAATATGCAAAAAGCTCAACTCAAAAAGAAGTTACGCCACATGTTTTTAGGCATAGTTTTGCAACTGAATTGCTTAACAATGGAGTAGATATACGATATTTGCAGGAATTATTGGGACATAGCAGCATTACAACACAAGTTTATACTCAGGGTAGTAAAGGACTTTTAAAAGATATTTATTTGAAAACACATCCTATGGCGATGGAGTAGATTTGACTAAAAATATATATCTGTTATACTTTAATTAAAAGAAATAATGATAGGATTGAGAGGAATAAATATGGCAGAACAAAGAGTAACTGGAGATATGAATATAATGGAAAGTCTGTAGATAGATACCCTATAATAGCTCAAGTTTTAATGAGATATGGATTAGGGTGTATCGAGTGTTTTTATTTCATCGGTAGAAACATTAGCTGAAGGAATTGCAGCATGGATTAAATCCTGATATAATTATAGATGAAATAAATATGATTTTTAGAAAAGCAAGGATAATTAAATAAAAAGCTAGAAAGATAAAGTGTACCTTAAAAGATTTATTATATATATTAAGGTACGTTTTTATTAAAAATATATAAATTATATGGAAATATTAAAAATAATAAAAATAAATAACAATTACTTTAAAATTGACATTTAAGTAAAATGCACTATAATTAATAAATAAAACATTTAAGGATAATATTATTATGAAAAAGTACAATTTACAATAATTTTACTATATTAGCTTTTGGAGTATAGTGTCTGCAGCTTTTATTATCAAATGCGATAGATAAAAGCAACAGATATGACAATGAAATAACAGTTAAAGGTGTTAGTGAAAGAAAAAATAAGTGCGGATAGAAGTGCTATAACAATTTCATTAACGAGTAAAAGCACTAAGTAGAAAAGGGCAAAAAGCATTGAAGACAAATTATAGAAGTAGAAAAAGTTATAGAAGAATTGCACTAGAGCAAAATGAGTATAAAATCAATAATTTGCAGACAAAAGCTAACTTTATTGGAGAAACAATGCAGTTTCAAGCCATGATTTCCTGCAAAGCATAACAATTTTAAAAGAGTACAAATATGGATGAAGTGTATTTTAAATTATCTAAATTGAAGAAGAAATTAATAATTTAACAGTTTCAAAACCAGAATATATTATAACAAGTATTGAAAATATAAAAATGAAATGTTAGTTGAAGTTAACAAAAATTCTGAAACAAAAAGCTATTGAAATGTTAAAAATTAGTAAAAATAATCCAAGTGATTTTAAAACAAACAACACAAGGACAGTTTGAAATTTCTAGATAATAAAGATGGAAAATAATTGATGTAAATCAAGAAATAAACAAATCAAAGAACATTAAGAGTTGTAGTTACTGCACATATATAATATAAGTAAAATAAAATAAAAATTTTAAAAATATGAACAAATAAAAATAGGAGGAATTTAATGAAATCAGCAGCAGAATTAAGACAAGGGAGTACATATAGAAAGGATAATGACCATATTTAATATTAAAAGCTGAAAGACATCAATCAACATCAGGAAAAAGACAAAGAGCAGCAGAGGTTAAATTTTAAAACAAAAGATTTGATTGTCAGGGAAAAATACAAGAAATTACAGTTTTAGCAACTGATTTTGATGGATGATATTATTTTTAGATAGGAAATCAAATGCTACTTTTTTATATGAAACTGATGAGAATACAATTTCATGGATCAAGAAACTTTTGAGCAAATAGCTTTTGACTGAGGAAGATTTAGGAGATGCAAAAATTTCTTAGAAGAAGAAATGATTATACAAGTTTTAATGTACGAAGGAACTCCAGTTGCTGTTGGAATTACCAAACACTGTTGTTAGAGAAGCACTTATACTGAACCAGGATTAAAAGGAGATACAATAGGAAGAGCTACAAAACCGGCAACAGTTTCAACAGGATATACATTGCAAGTACCTTTTATTTGTAGCTATTGGAGATAAAATAGAAATAGATACAAGGACTGGGGAATATATAGGTAGAGCGTAATTTTACAAAAAGGGTTAATTAAGATAAGGTGGTAGAAAATCACTACCTTTATTTGTATAAACTCTATGTGATAGAAATGGAGATGAATTAATTGAGATTGGGAATATGGAATTGGGAAAATATTATTTACTAAAGAGGAAATTGAGAAAAATAGTAGAATTAGGAAAAGAAATAACGAATGATTTTAAAGATGAAGCCCATTAGTAGTTGTAGGATTGTTAAAAGGGTCAATTATGTTTATGTCAGATTTAGTTAGAGAAATTAAATTACCATTAACATTAGATTTTATTCAAGTTTCAAGTTATGATGGCGAATTTGAAACATCAAGAGAAGTTAAAATTATTGAGATTTAGAAAAAGGTGTAACAGGAAAATGTTCTAGTTGTAGAAGATATAGTAGACTCAGGATACACATTAAAAAGTTTTAAAAATGTTGGGAGTCGTGGTGCTAAAAGTGTTTCACTTTGTACATTACTAGATAAAAAGAAAAAAGAGAATTAATATAGATATTCAATATACAGGATTTGAAATTCCAAATGAATTTGTTTTAGGATATGGACTTGATGTAAGAGAAGAATATAGAAATATCCTTATATTGGAGTTGCTGGAGAAGAATTATACTAATGTTATAAAAATTTTAAAAATAAAAACAAAAAGTGAAAGTCGATGAGCCTAAAAAGAAATATAGTCAAAATGAAGATAGCTCATCATCGGATCAGATTATTGAATGTCTCAGTAACAACTCTACAGAAGTTATTGAAATTGTATCTCAGGACTTGGTTTTTGACAGAAAAATTGATAGAAAAATTCAAAAATTAACTGCATTTGAAATAGATGATGAGTTTAATTTCAATTTAGAAAAGAAATTTGGAAATAAGGAAAATTTTATTTTAATACATAATGATTTTTATGGAAGTGGAAATTTAGATGAAATTTTGAAAGATGATAAGGAGCTAGTTGTTGCAAATATTCCTTATTATATTACATCACCAATAATTAATAAATTATTAAAACATAGAGATAATATTTCGAAATATATTTGATGGTCAAAAGAAGTCGCAGAAAAGAAGAATAGCATCTAGGACCAAATAGTAAAAATATGAGTTTGCTGACACATGGAGTTCAATTTTATGCTGATGCAAAGTATTTATCCACGGTAGAAAAAGAAAATTTAACTCCGTATTCCCAAAAAGTAGACCTCAGCATTTTTGAAAATAAAAAGTTTTGGAAGATAAAAGATATGAAACCCAAACAACAGAAGAAGAATATTTCAAATATTTAAAGGCAGCATTTTCAAATAAAAAGAAAAAGTGTTGGAAATAATATAAGTAGTTTGGGATATAGTAAAGATAAAATAGTGGAAGTATTAAAAATTAAATAAAACGAGTTTAGCAAGGACAGAAGAATTTCTCAGTACAGGAATTTATTGATTTTATAAAAGAGTTATTAAAAATTAGGAGAAAATTGAAAAGCTGGGAATACATAATTCAAACAAAAAGAACATATAGATTTTATAAATAAAATAGTGGGAAATTTTATGAAGGATTAGGGAATGTGAGGACTTTAGATAATCAAAATGGGCTTATAAAAATATTAACAAATTCATATTTTATTAATGAAATGGATTTAGTAATAGAAAGACTTATGATATTTATATAGAAATTTTAGAGAGAGAATGGCTAGGAATTTTATAGGAAGGAGTCAAAAATGAATAAATGATTTTTGAAACAATAGATTTTTGGTTAGAGAACTGATTAGATTCACGTAATTATACGATTGAAAGTAATGAAAAAGGAAAATTTATTGATATAGTTATTAATGTCAATAAAAGATGATATTGGGAAAAATAATAGAAAAATGGGAGAATTATTACAGCTTTTAAGAGTTTTATTATCTCAATAGCTAAAAAGATCGGTTAAAATTGAAGTTAAAGAATTCATAATGAGGAAAACGATGAGTTTTAAAACACGAGTTTATTATTAGTGATACTGACAAATGGGGAGTTGTTTATCATTCAAATTATTTGAAATGGATGGAAATAGCAGAACAGAGTATTTTCGTGGATATGCCGATAACTTATAATGATATAGAAAGAAGGCTTTGTTTTGAGGATAGTAGATGTAGAATATATTAATTCAGCGAAATAGTGATGATATAATAGAAATTTTTGTTGAAATATAAATAATATAAAAATAGAGTTCTATTATGAAATGTATGATGATAAAAATATTTTGAAAGCAAAAAGGGACTACAGTAAATGTATTTGTAGATAATAAAGGAAATTTAAAACGAATTTCACAAGAAATGTTAAAATTATTAAAAAGAGCAGATTTAATTTGTTAACTAATAATTGAAAGGAGGAGAGTTATACACTCTGAAATATTATGAAATTAGTTATTGGAAATGATCATGCAGGTGTTGAATTTAAAAAGACAATATTAAAGACATTTAGAAAGTCAAGGATACTGAGGTTATTAATGTGAGGGGTAGATGTTGTAGAGTCAGTAGATTATCCTGATATTGCAAAAAGAAGTATCGAAAAAAGTTGTTGAAGGTAGAAGAAATTTGGGATATTAATTTGTGAACAGGAATAGGAATTTCAATCCGAGCAACAAAAGTAGAGGGAATAAGAGCAGCACTTTGTCATAATGAATTTACAGCAAAAATTATGCAGACAGCATAATAATGCAAACATAATAGCTTTTAGGTGCAAGAGGTAATAGGAGATGAGTTGGCAAAAAGCCTGTGTAGATGTATTTTTAAATACAGAATTTGAAGGTGGAAGACACGCAAATAGAGTAAAATAAAAATAGAAAATTGTGGGTTAAAGAAAGCACTCTTTTAATAAAAATGGTATTAGATAACTATTTTAATATTTTGTAAGCAATATGTTATAAAAATAGTATATAAAATTATAAAAATATGATATATAATCAGTCTAGAGGTAAGGCAAGAACTTATGAACTAAAAATTGGAGAGGGAAAAATGGAAAAATAATAAAGAAATTCAAGCATTAAAAAGATGAAAATAGAAAAATTAGAAAAAGAATTACAAAGAAAAAGAAATTGAAGAACTGGAAAAGAGAGAGAATTGAAGAAAAAATTGAAAAATCTAATGAGCAAGAAAAATGAAAAAGAAATTTTAGAAGATTCAGAAAATTCATACAAAATGAAAGAGTATTTAAAAATTTTTGGAGAAGAAGAAAATAAAAATGAAAAACAGAAATTTTTAAATAATGAGATAGAAGAGGAAAAAGAAGAAAAAGAAATTGAAATTGAAGAAGATATAGAAAATAATTTTGAAAATTATGAAAGTGAAGACGAATTAGAAAAACGAAGAAACTGAAGAAGATGAATATTATACAGTTGAAGAATATGAAAAATAAAAACAAAAGGAAACTAATTATATTAATTAGAAGTTGTTATAATACTTTCATTTTCATTAATCTTTTTGGTATGAGTATAAAATAATGCTAGAAAAGATAAAGAGAAATTAAAAACAAGAAATAGAAAAGTTCAACAAGAAGAGAAGAAAAAGCTACTAAAGAGGCAGAAGCAAAAGCAAAAGAGAAAATGGAAGAAAAACTTCAAGAAGAAGTTGAAAATGAGAATAGAGGAAGCATCAAAAAACTGGTAAATAAAAGAGGAAATTGATAGAACATTGATAATTTATCAAAAAGTAAAGATGTAGATGAGTTAGTGAAAAGCGAAAAAGAAACTGGAAAAACAGTTGATGAATTATTTACCCAAAAAGAGAATACAACAACTCATATTAGATACAGTAGGTGAAACAGTAACAATATTTTTGATAATGTTTTTCAAAATTTGTAAATATGATTGGAAAATATCGAAGATGGTAAAAATGATACAAGTCAAGAAAAAAGGTAAATAATATTATAAAAATATACTGTTGTATTTATTATAGATATATAATAAATATAGTAATATAGTGAAAATTTCTTGACATTTTTAAAAATATTTATTATATTTTGCAGTTGAGTAAATAAAAGCGTACTCAAAAATCAGGAGGAAAATATGACGGCAAAGTGTAGCTTTTAAACACAATTAATTATCAAGCAATGTTGTTTGGTTTCTTAGGGGATTAGGGACTGTTTCTATTTAGTATAAAATATATGGGAGACGGTCTTCAAATGAGTGCTGAGATAGACTAAGAGATATTTTAGATAAATATACCACATCACCTCTCTTAGAGTTTTAGTAGGTATTTAGTAACAGCTTTAATTCAGTCGAGTTCAGGGACTTCAGTTATAACGATAGGACTTATGCAGCAGGATTATTAACTTTACGGCAAGGAGTATTGGAATTATAATGGGGCAAATATTGGAACTACTATAACTTCCTTTATAATAGAGTTTAATATAACACAATATTCGTTACCAATATTGTTTTTAGGAGCATTTTGTTTATTCTTTATTAAAAATGAAAAAGTAAATAATTTTGGGAGAATTGCTTTTTGGATTTGGTGGAATTTTTATGCTTTAACTTTAATGTCAGATGCAATGTATCCGTTAAGATATTTACCAGAATTTAAAGTGTTAATGGTAAATTTAAGTAAAAACTCAATATTAGGAATTGGAATAGGGACATTTTTAACTATGGCAGTTCAAGCATCAAGTGCAACTATAAGTATTTTACAAAAGTATTTATAATGATAATTTGATTCAATTGCATGCGGCATTACCTGTATTATTTGGATAATATTGGAACAACAATAACGGCGATAATAGCAGTTTTAGGATCATCGGTTGCAGCCAAAAGAATGGCAGCAGCACATGTTATGTTTAATCTTATTGGAACAATAATTTTACAATTTTAGCATTCCATTTACGATGTGCTGTAGCAACAATGTCAAAAATTTTAGGATTAAACTCAAAAATGTCAATAGCATTTGCACATGGTTCGTTTAATGTGCGACAACAATATTGTTATTTCTTTTATTGGCTTTTTAGAAAAATTAGTAACAAAATTAATTAGAGAAAGCAATGAGGAAAAGAGGAAAAATTAACCCATTAGATTTAGGTTTAATTAATACACCTGCAATAGCATTAAGTCAAGTTAAATTAGAAAATGTTTAATATGACAAGATTAGCTACAGAAAATTTGAAAAATGCTGTATATCCATTCAAGAGAAGAAAAAGATTCTAGTTATAAAATTGAAGATAAAGTAAATTCGTGCATGATCAAGAAATAACAAAATATTTATCAATTTTATCAAGAGAAAAATATTGGAGAAAAAGAAGCTCGAAGAAATAATGCATTTTACTTGATGTGTAGGGATATTGAAAGAATTGGAGATCATGCACATGGAATTGTTAAAGATGTAAATTGTGAAATTAAGAAAAATTTAACGTATTCAGAGTCGGGTACATGAAGAAATGGATAAATTATTATCAATTTCAGTAGAATTAATTGAAAACGCAATGATAGCGTTAAGAAACTCTGATAAAGAAAAAGCAATTGAAGTATTTGATTTACATAATAAATTATATGCAAAAGAGAAAAGTGTTAGGAAAAGCACATATTAAAAGAGTTAGCGAAGGATCTATGATTTACAAGCTGGATTATATTATATAGATGTTATATCTCATTTCACCAGAGGGAGATCATGCTAGAAATGTAGTTGAAAAATCTTTAGAAAATAGATTGTAAGCCCTGTAAATACTGGGTTGTTGAAAAAGCTAGAAATTTTTATATTCTTGGCTTTTTATGGCGTCAATATAAAAGTGGTATCAGTTATTAATTTAATTATTTTGTGCAATAAGATAACTTTATAATTATAGAATATCACAAAATTAATTGCAATTTTATATTTTTCATTTAGTACATCTAAGAAATAATCGTTAGCTTCTGGCATAAAATAGCTATACATACGTTAGTGAGTAGAAGTTACAAAAAATTTTGTTTTTAAATTATAAAATTTAACAGCGTGATTTAATATGACAACTAGTTTTTATATTTATAGTTCGTAAATAAGTTTGTTTGTAATTGTGTTCTAATATTTTATTTTGCCACCCTCTAGTAGTTAAAGGTATTATATCTTTATTTTTCATCTTTCCAAAATAAGGCAGAATGTGAGTTGTAAATATTTCTTTTTGATTTTTACTGTACTTTGTTTACCTCAAAATCTTTTATATCTAATTTCATATATCCAAGTGTTTTTCTTTTTCATAATTAATTTTCCTTAACTACATTTTATTTTCAATGTACAAATTTAATATCTGAGAATAAAATAACTGCAGCTCCAGACATGATAGCCTCCAAACTGTTCTTATCTATCCAGTTTGTTGGTATATGTTCCTTTTAACAAAATATCAATTATGGAGTTTATAAAAATTTTGAGAATGTTAAAATGATGTTTTGAAACCTATAAAATACACTCTATTGATTTTAATTTTGATAAAATTAAATCATAGCTCTTTAGTGAAAATTTAAAGAGCTGAGAATTTATCAGGTGTTTTTAATTCAATAGAATTGCACATCAGTAAACCAGTTAAGGAGAATTTATAGCAGAGGTGGAGCAAAGACCAGGTGCTGGAAGACCAACACTATATCCTAGAACTATTAGAGCTAGTATAAGATTATCTGAAGATGAAGTAAGAAATGATAGAAGAATGTATAGAAAAACTAGGAACTAATAGAAGTTGATATTATATCAAAAAGGAATAAAAGAAATTTATACAATAGGATAATTATTTTAATCACAGTCAAATTTAATTGATTAGATGATATATATAAATAGAATTGTTAAAAATAAGAGAGAGAAATATAGGAGATGTTAAGCAATGATAAGATCGGAAATGATAGGAGGTAAATAAAAGCCTTACAGAATAGGATTTTATTTTATACGAGATATCAAAAAGGAAATTTGATTATATAAATGCCACACTTTTATACATAAGTTTAAATAAATTATTAATTGATGTAAAACGATTCGATGTTAGGACTTAATAATGGCGACTCTTTAATGGTGGAAAGCCTAAAGCTGCACTCACAACAAGAAAAATATATTAACTAGAAGAATAGAGGTTTTACCGTTAGATGCAACTATTTCTGGAATAATTAAAAATTGATGGAATAAAAATTAAATCAGAGCTAAAATTGCAAAAGTAATCTTTTGAACTACTGCAAATTACTATAACTGACAATAGGTGGGAGAACTGTTGTTGAATTAGATGTATTTAACAGAATATCTAATGTAAACGGTAAAATAAAACGACACAATAAGAAGAATATTAGGATTATTATAGAAGGTAAAAAATGGAAACAATAAAATTATCACAAGAATATACTTTAGGAGCAAAAACTTATAAAGAATCTGAATTGAATTTTGACTCTTTAACTGGAAGAGATTTAATCTTATTAGAGAATGAATATAAAGAAAGAGCAAAGGATCGATTTTAAAAGAACAAGAAGACGCGTGGTATATAACAGTAGCAAGTAGTATTAGATGTTAAATATGGAGATTTATTAAGATTAAAAGCTAAAGATTTTGTCAAGTTAGTAATAGCTGTTAAAGTAATGGGTCTCAGGAGACTGAGACGGAGAAAGAAGAAACTATGACAACAGAAGAGTAGAAGTATTAATTTTATTAGATAATAACAGGAATATTAGAAACCTTAATATGTCAAAATGACTATAGAGTTCATTAAATATAAGCTCATGACACCCTTAAGAGTTGTAGCCATATATGAACTTAATATTGGTGTGATAAGGCAAGAGAAAAAGATGGAACGAGCTGAGCTTTTAGCAGAAAATAATAAATAGAGCCTTTTTGGCTCAGAAATTTATTATAAATTTAGTAGCTTTCTATGAAAATTAAAACATAGATAAATGAATTACAAAAGAATAATAATCCCAATATATTAGCGAATAAAAAGAATAAAAAGGAAAGGATTTATAAAAACATACCAAAGAGAGATATAAAATACATGATTATCATTATAAAAAGAGACAATAAAGTATCTTTTTAAATCTTTTTCAAATTGTTTCTTTTCAATTTCCTTTTTAGGAGTTATAAGTTTTATACTATTAATAAATCTTTTAAAATATTATAAAATTTAATTGATATATATATTTTAAGTTTAGAAAGTTTGATTTTAAATTATCAATTTTTGTTTTTAGTGCTTTAAACATATGAATCACCTCTTATGGATATTATACAATATAAAAATATAAAAACAATATGAAAGGAGGAAATATAATGGCTAAAGGATGAACTATCTTTAATGGTAGGGGCTTCTGTAGCTGGAGCATTGGACGGTTTAGCAAAAGTCGTAAAAGTATGTCTCAAGTGTCAGGAAAGTACAAAAATTAAGTGAAGTATCAAAAATTAAGTACTTTTTGATGAGGCTAGAGGGAAATTAAATAACTTGAATGAAGAATAATAAACTCAAAAAGCATTGATTAAAAGAAGAATATCATAAAAACAGGAAATGGAAATAAAGAATTTGCTAAAACAAGTAAGCAAATGCCGAAAAGTATGTTGAAAAATTGAACACTCAAAAAGCAAAGCAAATTTTAGCATTTAACAAGCAAAAACTGCAAATTGAACAAGAAGGGTATAACTTATTAGTAACAACTGTTAAAGTTTTAATGGGTTCAGGGACGAGACGGAGAAGAAGAAACTACAACAATAGAAGAGTAGAAGTATTAATTTTATTAGATATAATAACAGGAATATTAGAAACTCTTAACATGTCAATGATTACAGTTCATTAAATATAAGCTATGACACTCTTATGAGTTGTGAGCTATATGAACTTCAACATTGGTGTGATAAAGCGAGAGAAAGATGGAACGAGCTGAGCGATTAGCAGAAAAGAATAATAGAGCCTTTTGGCTCGATATCCTAATATAAAAAATATTTTTATATAAGATTAAAAATAATTGATTAAAATATATAAAAATTGAGCAAAAGCAATAACGATAGCTAAAGTGGCTATGCTATAGCAGCAATACCTCTAAAACCACAACAGATAATTCCACAGGCGATTAAAATAGCTATTATTATCACATAAGAGCTGTGATAATAGTTAGGCAAAAATAACAGAAAAGATAGAAAATATAGTTTTAAGGAGTATCCATAAAAAATTTTTAATATTGATTTAAAATTAAATATAGAATCTCTTTATTCATAAAAATTATCTTTAAATATTTATTTTATAAGATTATACCATATTAAAAATGAAAAGAGTTGAGAAATATGGCTAAAGAAATGATTTTTAACTATAGGAATTGATGTTGCCGCGACTGGGCTAGCTATTTATATGGAAGATTAGTTGCCGGGAATGCCGCAACTAAATCCCAAAAAAGCATTTGAGCAATTAGGATTAGATGCACAGCAAGTGGCAAAGAGTATAGTAAATGATGGAGAAGTAACAATAATAAGAGTGCTTGAAAGAATAAAACAATTACCTAAACATGCAAGCGTCAACTATAAAAACAATTATTTGGAGATGAAGCGATAGATTCTGTAGCTGGACTCAGTGAAAAAGTAGAAGATTTAAAGAAAAACTTAAAAAGGTGCAAAAATCGAGATGTCTGCAGATGCAGTTGAAAAGAATATGCGAATAGAATGGATACACTTGCAAATACATTGAAAGTATCGAAAAATAAAGTCATGAACTCTTTAGCTAAAGTTGGAGAGGCGTTAGCACCAACAATAAATAAAATATTAGAGCAGTTATCACCTTTACTAGATAAATTCGCTAAATGGATTGAAAATCCAGAATTAACATCAGGATAATGAAAAATAGTAGGAGCATTTTCATATTAAGTATGATGCTGGGGATTTTCATTTAATAACGCCGTTATTAAGATTATTTAATTCATTTAATACTATTTTGAAACAATATTTTTAAATTTGGACAATGACAATTAAATAATGACTGTGGAAAAATAAGAGTTGACAATTATTCTTTTTATAGTTTACAATGTAAACATAAAAAGGAGAGTGTAATTATATGTCAGTAATTTCACTAGATTTAACGATGAAGAAGAAAATATTGTATATGCAAAAAGCAAAAGGGATTTTTCCTTATCACAATTGATAAAAAGAAACTTTAATAGAAAAATAGAAGAAGAATATGATTTAGAAATTTGAAAGAATATTTAGGTGTTTCAGAAGGTAATTTAGTAACAATTCCATTTGAGGAGGCAGTTAAAGAATGATTTAGGATAGAAATTTCAGAAAAATTAAATAAAAAATAAAGAAAATGGATAAAAATGTTCAAAAACTAATTTATTCATATATTGTAAAAATTTAAAAGATACTGAAAATCCTAGAAGATACGGAAAGCCTTTTAAAAGGTAATTTGAGTGGACTTTGATGATATAGAATAATGGATTATAGATTAATTGTTGATATTCAAGACGATAAATTAGTTATAGTTGCAATTGATGTCGCACATAGAAAAAGAAATTTATAATAATTATTTAAATCACAGTCATTAATTTGATTGTGATTTTTGATATTTAAAAAGAAATAAAAGATAAAAATGAATAAATTAGTAGAAATGTATATAAAAATAAGTGTATGATTTTATAAGAAAGTCAATTTATAAAATCGAGATAGTAGAAGAAACTGGTGTTAAAAAGTTTCAAAATTAAAGGACAATTTATGAGATTAAACTGAAAAATGGATTGTGGAAGAGAAAAATAGATTTTATTGAGGAATGAATATGGAAAAGTGTTATTACAAAAAGAGATTGGAATTAGTGAAAGAACAATGTATAATTACATAAATTCAGGATTATTTTTAAAAATAAATAAATCACATCTTCTATATAATAAAAAGATGGAAGAAGTATAGAGAAAGAGAAATAAAGTATTTTTATGCTTATAGTTATTGCCTGGGGAAAAGCAAAACAAAGATTGAAAGAGAAAAATCTTATAATGTAGGTAAAGCATCAAGAGTAGCAGGAGTTACACCTGCAAATATTTTAGTATTATTAATGTATTTAGAAGGAGTTTTGAGTAATTAAAAATTAAGAGAGCAGAAAAAATCTCTTTTATATTATCTAAACTTTATCATAAGATATTTTTCTCAGGTTGAGTTACAATTTCTAATATTTCAAATCCAAGTTTTTATATAAATTTATTGCATTTATATTGTAGGTAAATACATTTAATGTAATAGAATGTATATTTTTATTTTGAAAAATGAGATTTATAAACTCAGTTAAAGCTATTGTTCCTAAACCTTTTTCCAGTAAGTAGAGGATTTATAAGAAATCGTCCAATATGAATATTATTATTTTTCTTCCTTATTTTTGGATAATTCCAATAAATTCCTCATAGAAAAAAATAGAGTAAATATTCTGGAAATTAAATTCTTTTAATGTTAAAGGAAATTTAAATTTGCTCCAGCCCATTGATTAAGAAAATTTTGATTATAAGAATTAGTCCAGTTAATCACAGTTTGCTTATCTGAATTAGTTATATTAGTTTTTATAACAATATTATTATTCATTTTTAAGTCTCCATTAATATATTTTATTGAATAATAACATCTTTACAGAAAAATCAAAAATATTTTGTAAATTATAAAATAAAGTGTCACACTTTGATAGAACCATAATATAATTTTCTATGGTGTTATAAGATAATAGATATGTTACAAACTAAATTTCTTTGATTATTTTCTTTTATACATAGTCATACTAATATACAAGGAAAGGTGGGAAAAATGAAAAATTTAAGAAAGTTGATATACTTAGTTTTTGTAAGTATATATATTTTTATTATATTATATTATTTTAAATATAAAAATGTTAAAATAAATTATATTAATAAAAATTCAATTATGTTAGCATCATTTAATGTTTTAAGATTAGGTGAAAAAGGAAAAGATTATAGGACATTAGCTAAAAAATAATAAGAATTTGATATTATTGACCTGAAGAGGTTATGAATGAAAAGGTTAAGAAAATTGAAAGGTTATTTTAGAAAAAAAGAAACTAAAAGTAAATGGGAGTATTTTTATATCTGAAAATTCTGTTGGAAGTGAAAAATTATCGTGAATATTATGGATATATTTATAAAACTTAGTAAATGAAGTAAGACCATTAGGATTTTTATATTGAAAAATGAAATGAATTTATGAGGAGCCTTTACGGTGTATATTTTCAAAGTAAAAATTTTGATTTTGTATTTGTTATAGCACATTCAATAGCGATAAAGAAAACAAAGAGTGATTGAAAGATCTCAATTATATAAATGTATATGAATATTTTATATCAAATGAAACAGATATCATAATTGCAGGTGATTTTAATTTACCTGGAAATGATTTTGGATTTAGAAATTTAAAGTTAAAATATAATGTTGAGCCATTATTAGATCCAAAAATAGAATTGACAACATTTTCAGATACAAAATTAGTAAGTTCTTACGATAATATAAACAGAGATTACACACAAGAGTATACAGGTAAAAAGGTGTGTATAATTATTTAAAAATAACAACATATGAAAACAATATATTTCGGATCATTTATTTATATTTTCTGAATTTAATATAAAATGAAGATAAAGATTAAAAATTTTTATTTAAAAGAAAGGCGGTAAAATGAAAGAAGATAGTATTTTAAAAAGTAATAAAAATAGGATTACCAGTTTCATTAGAAAAATATGATTTATGGATTAATTAATTTTATAGATGTTTTTATAGTAGGAATGAAAATTTTGTATATTTAGGTTTAGGACTGTTGCAGTAGCAGGATTAGGTTTTGCTAATCAAATGTTCTTAATATTTACTGTAGCATTATTCGGACTCTATAGTGGAGGTGGAATATTAGCAGCACAGTATTTTGGAAGTAAAAGATTACAAAAATTTAAAATGTTTAGGTGTAAGTTTGGTAGTTGGTGTTAGTTTTTCAATATTATTTAATTTAGTTATGTTATTTATGCCAAAAGAAATTATTGGCCATATACGGTAGATAAAAAGAAAGTACAGAAATAGGCGCAAAATATTTAAAAATAGTGTCATTTACATATCCATTAGTAGGAGTTGGTTTTGCATTTAATATGATGTTGAGATCAATAGGAGAAACAAAATATTCAATGTATTCAAGTATTTTTAGTTTAATTATAAATTCTTTTGGTAACTATATATTAATATTTGGTAAATTTGGTTTTCTGCAATGGGAGTTGAGAGCAGCATTGGCAACACTTATTGCTAGAATAATAAGTACATTATTTATTTTATTTTTAATTTATAAAAATAATTTAGTTATTGCAGGGAAATTGTCGGAATTCTTTAATTTGACGTGGAAATTCATAGTAAAAACATTAAAAATATCATTGCCTGTATTTGGACACGAGATGATGTGGGTACTTGGAATAAGTGTTTATGTTGTAATTTATGGAAGAATGGGAACAGATTCGGCTGCTTCCTGTACAAAATAGTAAAATCTATAAGTAGTTTGGTATTTACGTTATTTTGGTTTTTCTAGTGCAACTTCAGCAATTATTGGAAAAGAAATTGGAGCGAATAACGAAGAGAAAGCGTATTCAGATGCGAATTACTTATTAAAAGTTGGAGTAATATTTGGAATATTAATTGGAATAACAATTTACTTAATAAGTCCTATTATTTTGAAAAGTATGCAAGTGTCTCAAAGCAATTTATCCACTAACAAGACAGATTGTAATGGTAGAAGGAATTATTATTGCTTTTAAAATCATTTACATTACAACTGATAGTAGGAATTTTAAGAGCAGGTGGAGACACTTCTTGGACAATGTATATAGATATAATTACGCTTTTGGTGTTTTGCAATACCAATAGTATATTTTACAGGAATTTATTTTAAAATGGTCGATAGTTATTGTATATTTCTTTTCAGTTTCAGACGAAAATTTTAAAAATATATCCTTGTGTAGATTTAAAAGTATGGATAAATAATCTAGTAAATATAGGAAATGAATAAATTATAAAAAGCACATAAGATACTAAAATTTAGTAAATATGTGCTTTATTTAACTATACTGTATTTTAATTATTCTTTAATTTCTACAATTCAATGTTTTAGAGAATGATTTTAAAAGAGCAATAAATATTCCTAATAATATTCCTAAAAATAAATCCTCCAGCTAAAAACAAGTTTTTGTTAAGTGATGGTTTTGAAATTTCCGAAACAAGTCTTACAGTTGGAGTGGTGTCTGCTTTAATTAATTTATAATAAGCTAATCTTGATACTAATGTGTCAGTAAGAGAATCTTTCGTAGTTCTAATATCAATATTTTGATTCATAAAATTATATTGTTTTTCTAATAATTGTATTTGGTTATCTAAAAATAAATGTTCTCTATATTCTAAATATCCTTGAGCTAAAGTTATATATTCTTTAGAAAAACCTTCAGCTTTCATCTTTATTTTTAGATGTAAATTTTACTTTAATTGTTGGATTACCAGTTTCAGTTTGAGCAGTTAATCTTTTTAGACATTTCTTTTACAAATTTTCATCAGGTAAAGATAAATTTGTTAAAGTTTTAGAATGTTCTTTTATATATTTCATAAAATCAAAAAGAATTTAATGAATATTGTGCATTTTCTCCACTCTCATTTAAAATTTTATCATTTCATAAAGCAATAATATCACTTTTATACGATTTTGATGTAAAAGCAGCTGACAAAAATGTTATTATAATCATTGTAGATAAAATTAATAAAAAATTTTTATGATAAAAATTTTTAATAATTAAAGACAGATTAATTGATTGATTATCTTGTTTATTTTCCATAAATTATCCTTTCTTTTTTATATAATAAGTGTATCAAAAATGGAAAAATATACAAATATTATTTGTAAAATAAAATTAATTATATAATATTGATAAAATATAAAAATATATTTTAAAAATTTGTAAATTAATAAAAATAAGATATAATACAAATTAAATTAACTAAGCTTTTTGCAGATAAAACAAAGGATTATACTAAAAAAAGAGGTGTGAAAAGATGGGTAGTACTTAAGAAATTAGAAAAAGAACTGAGAAGTTATGCGAAAAGAGTTAAAGGGTTAAGTTATACGAAACGGACTTTTAATAGCTTTTTTTATTAACAGGAATGATCAGTTTATCTGCAACGACTCAAACAGATAAAGCTATATCACAAACAAAAAAATGATATAGTAGACACAACTGTTCAAATAAGGCAGGCATTTATAAATGCTAAGAAGAGACAATGACAGATTAATTAAAAATTCTAATTTAGAATTAATAAAATTAATGGAGCAAGGAGATCTGTTGTAAAATCACCTTGGAGTTCTTGGCAACTAGGGTATGAATACTTATTTTATAATGGAACTTATAGTAACTGAAATTGCACCAAAATAAATTATATACTGATCCATTAGAAAAATATATATTTTCAAAAAGAAACTTCTTATGGAACATTGAAATTAAAAATTAATAGAAGAACCTATTGTAGAGCTAACAAAAGATAAATTTAAAAATTAAATTTGAAAAATAAAAGATGTAGACATTGAAATCCAAGATATCAGTGTTCTAATTTTCAGTTGATTCAGTTCCAATACCTAAAGAAATAGAAAAATGTAGATATAAAACCAGTTCCAGAACCAAAGGATATTGGAGTTCATATGAGTATTATATTAGATTATAGTCCTGGGGAAGTAAATAAAAATAGACGATCTAATTATACAATTCCTGATGGAACAAAAAGAAAAATTTATATTAGAATTAAAAATGCTCTAGAAAAGATAATGCTAATAATGCGTTTGTAGAATATTATTCTCGTAATTTGAATAGTATATTGTAAGAGATATAAAAAGAGATATACAGATGAAAATATAAGAATAGAAAAGCTGGATAAATTTTTATAATGATGAATTTGCAAAAATATTTGGTTCAGATAATAATAGTGGTATACGTGCAGATGCAAATTATGGAATATCAAAAATGTGTACGGAAGATTTATCAATACCAACAACAGAAACTAGATATTGTAATCCATATATTGAAACTCCAAGTATAGGAGAAGTAGGACTAAAAGCAGGAGAATTTAAGATATTTTCTTAATACTAATGCTGGCAACAGATATTTTTATAAAATTTAATTACAGATAAATATCAGTTAAATAGAAGAAGAATTGTTCCCATCTCTGGAACTAGAGGAGAGGGAGCAAAATATAAAGGAATGCATGAATTATTAAAAATTTAGGATTACCAGTATACCAGAATATGTATTTAAAAGAAAATCAAATAGTTGATGATAATGAAAAATTTATGGATGTTTATAGTTTTTATGGACATGCATCAACTAAAGAAACGATTATTGGTAAAGATGTTACAATGAATCTATATTCAACTAAAAACTGATACTGATACTTGTGATATAGATAGAGCCTGGAGGAGACTATGGTGTGTATTGTGGAAATGTAGCCAAATAGTGATAAAATAGCTACTGTACCAAATTTATTCCTTTATAGGAAATATGCTGAAAAGAAAAAGAAAAATGAGCCATTATCTGAATCTATCTCTAGAGCACTTCCTGAATCTAAATTAATAAACGAAGGAAATATTAATCTATTCGCTGGTATGTCTAGTGTAGTACAAATTGAAGCCTAGAAATAGTGTCGGAAAAATTGTATTTGAAAATGAAGGTAAAATAAGAGATGATAAAAGAAATAAATAACACTGATATAAATTGGTTGGTGGATACCTCTGATTTTGAGACTTTACAAACTGAATATGCAAACCATACTTTTGGTATCTTTAATTCTGGAAATACTCTACCTGGATATGATTGGTCAAGAAATGATGAACATATAATTAAAATGGTGAAAGAGGAGAAATAAAATTTTTGCTCCAAAAAGTGTGGGGTGGAGATTCTGAAGTATTGCATGGAGAACGAGAAAAACGATCTAACAAACAATATTATAAATACAGCTAGTGTAATAAATGATGGTGTATTTAAACTTTATGGTTATGAAAGTGTAGGAGTTAATTTTTCTAAGTTTTTACTGTTCCAACAACAGTAGCATATGCAAATATTCAATTAAACTAAACCTTTAGAAATATTAGGAGATGAATCTGCGGTGCGTATATTTCAGTAAAACCTCTTGATGAATCAGATAATATTGTTAAAGTAGATACTCTTTAGTAAATCAAAATGGAATATAAAAATAGGAGGACTAGATACTGAAAATAACGAAGAACAAAAATCTAAGGTATGGGAATAAAGGTGATGGTTCACCTATTGAAAAATAGTACGGGATTATATTTTGATTTTATACACAAAAATGATGACAATAAAGTAGCTCCACTTGATTTAACGACAACTAAAGATACTGTTAGTGTAAAAATTATAATATATCTTTTAGAGAAAGATGCTGAAAATTCTGTTGCAATTAGAGTTAAAAATGCTAAGATAGAATTAGATGATACAAAATATAGATTCAAAAATAACAATAAAAAGGTGATAGAAATGTTGGAATTTTATCTGAAAAATTTAATAATGGAGAATTAATATACAAAATATAAATAATTCAATTGAAATTTCTGAAAATACAAAAGACAATGTAATATTTGCAGCATTAAATGATTCAAAAATTAAATTAGAAAAATAAATTTAATTTTAGTGTAGATAAATCAGAGGGATTGATTGGATTTTATTCAAATAATGGTAAATAAATCTTGAAATGGAATTAAATATAACCAAAAAGGTGATAACTCTGTATTAGGATATGCAAAAATAATGGTTCAATAAATATTAAAAATAATACATTTTACTATTCCTGTATTTAGAAATTCAGATAATAAATAATGATACATTACCTGAACCAGATGTAACACTTGAAGGTGAAAATAGTATTGGATTTTATTCAGTAGGTTCAAATATAGTATCAAAAATTTAAAAATGAAATTAAATGATGGGGCAACATTAGCTTATTCTGAAAACGGAACATCAAGTATTGATTTAAGTAATTCATATTTAGATTTTTCTACGAATAAAAGGATATGCATTATACTCTAAAAATGGTGGAAAAATAAATGTAGATAATAGTATGATAGTATTGCGTAAAAATACAGTAGGATTTAAATTAAATGATTTAAGTACAGGAAATATTTCAACAAATAATACAAATATTATAATGATGTCTAATAAAAGCTATACCATTTGATTTAGGGAAGTATTTCAACAATTAATGCTCCAAATATTAGTACATCATTAGGTATACTGTCTACCTTAAAAATATTAAATGGTAAAGAGGGAAGTACTACATATAATAAATATAAAATTGCATTTATTGATGGAGTTGGATCATTAAATATTGACACAAACTTAAATTCAAAAATATAGTATAGATGATAGTAATGAATCAAGTTTAGATGTAGAAAAAGCATCTTATGATTTCTATAGAAGATATGAAATTCAAAGAGCTAAAATAAATTTAAATTCAGGAAAATAGTAACATCAGTTTTAAATTCTAATGATTTATTAGAACTTAATAAAAATAACATAATAGCATTATCATCAATATCAAGTACAAATGCTACTAATAATTCAGAAACAGGAATAACATTAAATTCTAATTTAAAATTATTGCAGATAGAGAAGATTCTGGAAGAGGTGCTGGGGACTTTATACAAATTATGGTAAAAATATTTACAGATGCCACATCAGAGATAAATGTTGAAAAAGAAAAATAATATGGAAAAATCCAAATGAGTAGGAATATATGCAGTAAATGGAACAGAAGTTAAAAATGAAGGAATAATAAATGTCGGTGGAGAATCATCTTTTTGGAATAGTTGGCTTTAGCTTTATGGTTTTAGATCAAAGTGGGAATGCATTTGTAAATCAATTTGCAACAATGCCATAAATCAAGGAAGTGTTTCAATAGAAAATAAAGGAATTATTAGTTTAAGTGGTAAAAATCAACAGGTATAGCTATTGATAATAATAATCATAATGCAAATAACACAACTCAATATTAATAAAATAATACTAGTGGAAATATAATAATGAAAGGTGATAATTCAGTTGGACTATTCTCTAAAAATCGAAAATAGAGAATAAAGGTAATATAGAAATGTCCAATAAACAAGGAATAGCTCTATTTGGAATAGAGAACTCTGAAATAACTAATAATGGAACAATAAAATTAAAAATGGAATACTTAATAAAGAAAATATAGGTATGTATACAACAGATGAAAAATACAAAACTATAAATTCTAAAGACATAATAGGAGAAGATTATACATATGGAATTTATGGGAAGGATGTTGTGATTAAAAATACAAGTAATATTAAATTAAAAATAATTCTGTAGGTATTTATTTAAATGCAGAATTCAACATCACCTCTATAGCACCAAATATTAATTTAGTATCAGATTCAAAAATTAAAGTTGGTGATGATTCTATATCAGTTCTTGTGAGTGGTGAGAAACAAAATATTCAAAGTAATTCAACAATAGAAATGGGAAAAATTCTTATGCTTATTTGTTACAAGGAAAAGAGAATACATTTAAATCATTAAACCTGCACAATTTAAATTAACTGATAATTCTAAATTTATATATTCAAATGATAAAAAGTACGATTGAAAAATAAAAACACCATTATATGGGTTAGGTAAAGATATTGTAGGTATTTATTCAGCAGGAAATGTTCCAAATTTAGGGGATATCGATTTTAGTGATGTAATTGCAGGAAGGATTGTATAGTGTGAGGTGGAATTATTGAAAATGGAACTCGGAGCTAGTGGAATTAGACCTATTATAAAAGTTGGAAAATCAGATAGTAAAAATGAAAAATATTCAGCAGGTATGATTTCGGATGTAAACAATGAAGGCGTTCTAGAAGAATAGGTACTATTAAAAATTATGGAACAATAAAAGTCGAACATGAAAAATTCAATAGGAATGTATGCAGTTGGTAGTGGCTCAAAAAGCAGAAAAATTATGGTAAGATAGAATTAGTGCAAAAATTCAATAGGAATGTATTTAACAGATAAAGCATTAGGGATAAATTACGGAGAAAGTAACAACTACCCAACAGCTGAAAAATGATGGAATTAGAGGAGTTAATTGCAAACGATGCTATATTAAAAATTATGGAACTATAAATATAATTGGATCAAAAATATCGCTGTAGAAAAACCAACAGGGCAATTTTTAATGATGGAACTACAATAGGAAAAATTTTATCTGAAACAAGTCCCTAATGGAGCTCTGATGAAATAAAACCTACAGAAATTAAAAATTTAAAAATTGAAGTACTTGAAGATGGAACTGGAATAATTACAAGAAATGGTATTGTAGTTACACCTGTTTCTGTGGATACAGTTTCTAGCTGATCCAGCTCTCAAAAATAGTAAATGTAGATAGGAATAATATAATAATAAAAAGAGGATATAAAGCTTCATCAAATACTAAAATAACTTCGTTAGAAATGTATATTGATACTTCAGGAACAAATTACACTAAACCAATTAATGGACTAGAAAATTAAATGGATTACAACAAATTAACTTTAATATTAGGTAATGAGAAGTTTCAAGATATACAAATGATATAAATATAAAAGTTGGAGAAAATATATTAAAACCATATAATGACGTTATGGCATTATTAAATGATGGAACTAAGTTCGAATTAAAAATCAGCAAGTTTAACTTGGATGGCAAATCTCAATACAGTAAATGGTAATCTATTAAAATAATATTTATTAGTTAAATATCCTTATACAAATTTCTACTGATGATAATGTTTACAATTTCTTAGAAGGATTAGAACAAAGATATAAATGGAACGACATTAATAGTAAAGAGAAAGAAGTATTTAATAAGTTAAATTAATAGGACAAGGATGAACCAGAAGTTTTACTAAATCATTTGATGAAATGATGGGACACCAATATGCGAATACACAAATGAGAATATACTGGAGATCAATTAAATAAAGAGTTTGAACACTTAATGACAGATTGGTATAACCCTTCAAAACAAAATAATAAAGTTAAAGTGTTTGGAATGAAATCGGATTTCAAAACAGATACAGCAGGAATAAAAGACTTTGAAAGTAATTCTTACGGTGTAGCTTATGTTCATGAAGATGAAACGATAAAACTTGGAGAAAAATTCAGGATGGTATGCTGGAGCGATTTACAGCAGATTTAGATTTAAAGACATTGGAAAAATCAGTGGAAGATCAAAAATATGTTAAAACTTGGAGTATTCAAAACGAGAGCATATGACAATAACGGAAGCTTAAAATGGAAATCTTCATTGGATGGATTTGTTGGAATGAACGATATGGACAGAAAATACTTAGTTGTGGACGAAATATTTGGAGCAAAATCAAGATATTATACTTTATGGAATAGGATTGAGAAAACGAAGTAAGTAAAGACTATAGATTGTCGGAATATGTATCGTTAGTGCCTGCGGTTCATTAAATGTGGAATATGGAAGATTCACGACGATAAAAAGAGAAAAAGGAGAAGTAAGATTAGAGATTAAAGGAAATCATTACATTTCAGTGAAACCGGAAGTTGGAGCAGAATTGAAATTCAATAAGAAAATAAATTCAGAATTTAAATTAACTTTAAGTGCAGGATTAGCGTATGAATTAGAAATTAGGAAAAAGTGTACGAAGCAAATAATAAAAGCAAGGGTAAATTATACAAATGCAGATTGGTATAATTTAGCGAATGAAAAAGAAAACAGAACTGAAATCTTAAAGGAGATCTTAAATTTGGATTAGAAAAATAGATTTGGATTGACACTTAATGTTGGTTATGATACGAAAGGAAATAATTTAAGAGGAGGAATTGGACTTAGAGCGGTTTATTAGAACTAAAATATTTAATTTATAAAGCTAAACAATTTAAGTAAAATAGAGTGAAACAATAGTTTTACTCTATTTTTATAAAAATAGATTTTTAATTAAAATAATTTATATTTATAATTAAAATTTTTAATAAAAAGCATAAATATAAAATAATTTTAAAAGGTAAAATAAATTTGTAATTTTTATAAAAATTTTATTATAATATACATGTAAAAAAGAAGAAGAAGGTGAAGAAATGTTTTATAAAAGAAGTTGTAAAACAAATAGAAGTGTCAGACATTAGAAGAATAGCAGAAAAAGATGAATGGTACTGAAGATGAAATTAATTTGACAATAGGAGAGCCTGATTTAGAAGTCCCACAAGTTATAAAAGGCAGTGGCTTATCATGCTTTTAAATACTAAAATAAAATATTCTCCAGTTGGAGGATTACCAGAATTAAGATTGCAGAATTTTATAAATATTTGGTGGAAATTATAATGGAGATACGGTAATTGTTACTGTTGGATCAACAGAAGGACTGTCATCAGCATTGGAAACAATATTAACGACTGGTGATGAAGTTTTAACACCAACACTCGTCATATGTAGGATATGAACCATTAATTAAAAATTTATGGCAACACCTATATTTATGGATTTAAGAGAAAATAATTTTAATTTAACAAGAGAAATATTAGAAAAATATATTACAGATAAAACAAAATTAATAATATTGACTTATCCTCAATAATCCGTCTGGAACTCAATGCCTGAAAGCGGAAAATGAGAAAAATAGTAGATTTATTAAAAGAGAGAAATTTATTTGGTAAGTGATGACTTTATGCGTCAGTTGCATTTTGGAGAATATACTTCGTTTGCAAAATTTTCAAAAGAATTATACGAACAATTAATAATAGTTAGTGGATTTTCAAAATCACATGGAATGACAGATATAGAATAGGATATACTATAACAAATGAAAAACACAAGCACATGTAAAAAGTAAGTCAATATAACATGCGAGTCCATCTACACTTTCACAATATGCAGCAATAACAGCTTTTAGATAATTGTTATGATACTTCTGAATTTTCTAAAAGTATATGAAAGAGTATAAATATATGATTTTCGGAGCTTGAAAAATAGACGTAAAGTATTGGAGCCAAAAGGAGCATTTTATGTATTTGCTCATGAAGGAAGGTATTGAAAAGATAAAAATATGAAATCATTTGATTTTTTGTAATCGGATTTATTAGAAAAAGCTAAATTAGGAAATAGTACCGGGTTCAACATTTAAAGTGGAAGGATATGAAGAACTATCAATCATTTTTGAGAACCTATATTAAAAGAAGCTGGTAAACTAGAATTAAAATTATATAGATAATTTATAGTGGAAATATAGAAATATATTTTTTTATCACACTTTCAATATTAAATGAAATACTTTAATATTGAAAGTTGATGTAGAATATAGTAGAGTATTTGTAAAATATTTAAAATATCTTTGCTAGATATAATGAAATAAAAGATATAGCTGTAAAGGAAATAATTTATCTAAAAATAAAAGGAGTATAGGACTGAATTTTCGTGAAAAGCGAATATGACTAATAAATTTAATGTCTATACTAATTATGATGTAAAACAGAGAAAGCTACAAACATAAAAATCATATGCTAACATTTGGATTTAATTATGAATTTTAAAAAGCATAATTTAAAAATATTTTATAATCCTTTAAAAGAAAATACGTCAAACGCTCTGTATACGATTTTGAAGTGTTTTTGAAATTATAAAATAAAATTTACACTTTGAGTTACAATTTTATACTTTATATTTATAAACACTCTACTATTTTAGGGTATATATATTGTATAAACAAAAGATAAAATCACAAGTGAGGAGATATGAAAGTAGTTGTAATAGGTTGTACACATGCTGGAACTGCAGCAATAGTAAATTTATTAAATCCAGGAAGAAGTAGTAGTATTTGAAAGAAATGATAATATTTCACTTTTTATCATGTGGAATTGCATTATATGTGGTGGGATAGTTAAAGATCCAGCAGGATTATTTTATTCATCTCCGGAAAGATTAGCAAAATATAGATGCTAAAACTCATATGAAACACGATGTAAAAAGTGTAAATATAAATGGAAAATCATTAGAGTAGAAAATATGTAACAGGTGAAAATTTACTGAAACATATGATAAATTAATTATAACATCAGGATCTCTAGCCAATAGTAACTAAATTTGAAGGTGGAGAATTAGAAAACATTTTTATTATGTAAAATTATAACCACCAAATGCAATTATAGAAAAGCAAAAATGCTAAAAAGTTGTTGTAATTGGAGCAGGATATACAGGTGTAGAGTTAGTAGAAGATTTAGAGATAATGGAAAAAGAAGTAGTTTTAGATGATGCTGAAGAAAGAATTATGCCAAAATATTTTGATAAAGAATTTACAGATGCAGCAGAAAATTCATTTAGAGAAAGAGGAATTGTTTTAGCAACTGGAGCAGTTGTTAAATTTGAAGGAGAACATGGTAAAGTTACTAAAGTTATAACAAAATAAAAACGAACATAATGCTGATATGGTAATTTTTATGTATTGGATTCTTGCCAAACTACAGGATTATTTAAAGGTCAATTAGATATGTTACCAAATGGAGCAATAAAAGTTGATGAATACATGAGAACTAGTCATCCAGATGTAATGGCGGCAGGAGATTGTTAGTTCAGTATTCTATAATCCATTAGGTGAAGAAATGTATATTCCATTAGCAACAAATGCCGTAAGAATGGGAACTTTAGCAGGACTAAATATAAAAAGAAAAATAAGGCAAAACATCCAGGAACACAAGGAACATCGAAAGGGAAAAATATATGAAAAATAATATGGCAGCAACAGGAATCGACTGAAGATACAGCTAAAATTTGGAAAAAGTAGTAGATACAATAACAGTTGTAGAAAATGATAGACCAGAATTTATGCCTACATATGAAAAAGTTACATTGAAAGTGAGTTTACGATAGAAATAGTAGAGAGATTTTAGGTGCAAATTAAATCAAAAATGGATTTAACACAATCAATTAACACTTTTATCTGTTTTGTATACAAAATAAAAATGAAAAATAGAGGATTTAGCATTTGTTGATTTCTTCTTCCAAACTCACATTATAATAAAACCATGGAACTTTATAAATGTTGCAGGATTAAATTCATTAAAAATAATAGAAATTTAATAAATTATGATATAATTATGATAAGAATTTTTCTTATCCTTTTATAATTTTATAATAAAACTCAGTGTATAAATTTTATTATAAGTCTTGATTTTTATAGATAAGATTTTAGTATAATATAATCGATAAATTAAAACTAAAGGAATAAAATGAAAAAGATAAGACATATACTGCTGTGTATTAGTATAATGAGTTGTAGCACAACAAAAATATAGCCAGAAGGTGTTAATTATGAAAGTCCAATACGTAAAAACAAATATAGTTGATTTTTCATTATGATTTAACGTATTTAGATAAAAATGGAAATATAAAATATGATAGAAATTTATGGGATGCGACATATAAAGTTGTGAGATAACGCGAAAGATTATTTGATTATTGAAATGTTTTTGTTGAACTGACATTTAGTAATAAAGATACAGAAAAATTTTTCCCAATTTTTGCAGAAGAGTATGTAAAAAGAGTAAAGAGAAAAAGAGAAAATCCTAATTTAAAAAGTATATTTTATTACGATGAAAAACAATAATATGTATGGCATTTGAACATCCTTTTATAACAAAAATGAAAGAATCAGGTATAGAAAATTATTGAAGTCGGAATTATGAAATTAAAAGATACTTTCCCATGGTATTCTCCAATATGGAGAAATTTAATTGAACCATTTGGCAATCCTAAAAATAAAGGCTGATTTCTAATTTTTACATTCAATGTGCTGAAATTATCATTAAGAAATGTACTAAGAGGTTTGAATATTAAAGCAGATCATAAAAAGTTTGAATGAAAATGAGGTTGTGGTATCTAGTGCGAATATACATGATCCAAGTTATTTTCATGAGAATGTTGCACCTTATACAAATGGAGAAATTGTTAATGATGTATTAGATAATTTAGTAGCAAAATTTTCAAATTCTAAAAATTGAAATAGATAATATGAAAATAATATAGAAAAAGTAGATGAAGTTGAGAAAAATCACAAGAAATAGAAACTTTAAACTAACAAAATGAAGAAGAATATAAAAATTAAACACCTTTCTGAATCAAAAATAGGAGAAAAATTTAGATAAAGATTTAGATAGTACAGACAATGGTGATGAAATCTTAATGGGAATGTATTTCTTGGCAGATAAAAATATTTTGAAAAATTAATTGAAAGATCAAATCGTGGAGTAAAAATTAGAATAATTTTTAGATAGATTTCAAGATGCTTTTTGGGATGAGTACAAATGGATTGCCTAATAAAACCAGTTTTCATTACGTAAAAACAGATAAAAATAGAAATAAAATGGTATTTTACAAATAATGAACAATATCATACAAAATTAATAATGATAAAAATAAACGAAGAAAGTTTATTATTTATACAGGTTCTGCAAATATGATATATATACGAGGTTATATAATGGATTCCAACTTTAGAGTTATTGCAACAAAAATAGTAAACTTGTTAAAGATATTGATACATATTTTGACAGGCTTTGGGACAATAAAGATGGAATATTTACGCTGAATATGATGATGAGCCAACAACAAAAATTATGGCAGATTTTATGTATGAAATCTTTAATTTTTACTCAATTAGGTTCATTTTAAAATAAAAGAAAGGAGCATGAGATAGTATATTAATCATGAATAATAGGATATAATTATGAAAACATAATAATTTTTATTTTTACTATTTTTAGCTATTTCGTCTTTAATAAAAAGATAAAAATGAAATGAAAAATAATAAAAATATTCAAAGTGGAATATTTAATTTAGCTAATAAAAAGAATGAAGAAATTAAAAAGATGAAGAAAATGAAAATTATGAAATAATAAATTTAAGTGATAAAGAAAAAGAATTTTTGTTAAAAAATAATAGATCCTGTAAAAGCTGTCGGAAGAATTAGAGAATGCTAATAAAGGAAATTAGATAGTATTTTAGCGTTAGCAGCTTTTAGCTTTTAAACTTGGGGATAAAGAAAAACAAAAAGAAATATTGCAAAATAGGTGTAGATAAAAAATTATAGGAAGACAGTGTATAATTTTGGCGACAATTTATGAAAAAGAAGGAAATAAAGTAAAAAGTAATGAATTACATATTAACTATAATTTCTAAAAATGGAAATATAAGAAATAAAGATTTTTGTAAATAATCAATTTTATGAAGAGTATAATAAAGGTATTGATTTGATGAAAGATACGAGGAAGCATTAGAATTGTTTGAGAAAGCTTATGATAAAGGGATTAAAGATTCAGATGTTCAAATTGCATATTTATATGATGAACTAAAAATAAGGATAAAAGCTGTAGAGTGGTTAGCAGTAAAAGAGGAGATAAAAATGCAGTACATAATCTTGGGGCAATATTATTTTCTGAAGGAAAAACAATAGAAGACGACCATATTTGCTAAGATCGTATAAAAGCAGGAAAGAAAAATTAGCAATGGCAATAGCAATATCGTATACCGATGAAAAATATGAAAGATGCACTAAAATGGTATGAAATAGCTTACAAAATGGAGATAAAGAAGAGAAAAGATAGTTAAAGATATAAAAATACAGAAACAAAAATTAGAAAACTTTTTGAATTTTTATAGATAATACATCTGAATATAATTTAACAGATAGAATGATATTAGAGTATTTGTATCCGCCTCAAAACCGGTTAAGCTATCAAAAACTACAACACACAGTAATACAGGAAGTAAAAATATAGAAAGTAAAGCTGAGAAAAAAATCGGATTATAATATAACAAGGGAAGAAATTTTTCTTATAGATAAATATAAAATGAATTATAAATAAAAAGGAGTAATGTATGAATTTTAAAAAGTTAAAGAAGATGAAATTCAAACATAAAAATAATAAAGAAAAAGTTGATAAAGATTATTGGAGGCAAAAATATCATATACAAGGAATTGTAGGACTTATTAATGACCCAAATGGATTCACAGTTTAATGGTAAGTATCATATGTTTTATCAATGGAATCCTACTGGTACAAACTCATAAAAATAAAACTTTGAGGGGGCATAGTGTGAGTGATGATTTAGTACATTGGGAAAGATTGAGAAAACAGCTTTAAGACCTGATACTTGGTATTCAAAAATGGAGTTTATTCAGGAGTGGGATTGTAATTGAAGGTAAATTATATTTATTTTATACTGGGAATGTATGATGAAGGGATTAGAGAATCATATCAATGTCTTGCAGTTTCAGAAGACGGTGAAAAATTTGAAAGATGGGAGCCGAGTATTATAAATCAAACTCGAAGGATATACGAGAGACATAAGAGATCCAAAAATTTGGGAAAAGAATGGTAAGTATTATACAGTTTTAGGTATACAAAGTGATAAAAAGAAGGAAAAAGTTGTTTTATACAGTTCAGTAATGTGAAAGATTGGAAATTTGAAGGAGAAATAGCGGGGGCAAATAGAGGGACATTAAAAAGAATTTGGATATATGTGGAATGTCCAGATTATTTTGAATTAAAAGATGAAAATAACGGGAGAAATAGTTGATGTTTTAGTAGCATCACCACAAGGATTGGAACCAAAAGGAGATTTATATAATAATAAATATCAAAGTGGATATTTTTAGGTAAATTAGATTATAGTAAACCGAATTTGAAATAAAAACAAAATTTGTAGAGTTAGATAGAGGGAATGATTTTTACTACCCCAATCAATGAAAGATGATGAAAGGTAGAAGAATTATGGTTGGTTGGATCGGAATACCTGAAGAAGAAGTTTTCCAACAGTTAAAAATGAATGGATACACTGTTTGACGTTGCCCAGAGAATTAAAAATGATAAATGGACAATTAAAGCAATATCCAATTGAAGAATTAAAAATTGAGTGAGAAAAAGAGAATTTTCAGGTGATATAGTTGGAGAAAAGAAATTTTAAAAAGGTGAAACTTTTGAAATTAAAGTAAAATTTTCAAAATAAATTCTAGTTTGGAATAAAGCTACGGGCAAATGAGAGTAATGAAACTATTATAAAATATGATTTTGAAACTATTAATATTAGATAGAAGTAAGGGTGCTCAAAGTGATAAAAGAGATAGAAAAAGTATATTTAGGAAATCAAGAAAGTTTAGAATTAAATATATTTGCAGATAGATCATCTATTGAAATTTTCGTTAATAATGGAGATGAGTATTTTCATCAAGAATATTCCTCAGAAAAGAAGAACAGGAATTAAAATTTTGCAAGATATAAAAATTGAATTAGAAAAATGGGAGGGAAATAGATAGAGATTAGAGAAAAGATATCTTCTAGAAAAAGGCAAGATTAAAAACTCTGCCTTTTTAGTGTTGTAATATATAAAAATAAAAAGATTACTATAAAATAAAAGTAATCTTCTAAGTATAGTTTAAAAATTAGCACTTGTAACAATATTAATTAATTCTTCAATAGTTTTCTCCCAACTGAAGCTTTTTCTCCGTTGATATAAAACAACCGGGCTTGAATATCTTTAACTTCATCAGGGTAAACCCCACCATCTACAAGTGAAGCAGTAATATTTTCATTATTCATAGCGATTAAGTTTAATGCTTGAATAATCTTGGACATTTTGTGCAAGAAAGTGAAATATAAGTTTCAATATTTAATGTTTTGAAATACCTTGAACTTTAGTTAATTGTTCTCCTTCAATTTTTACCAATTCCAGCTAAACCTAATATAGCTAAAACAAAACTATTAAATTCATGACCACCAGGAATTCCACAGAAATTAATTCCTGTATTTTTCCATCTTTCAATAATGTGAAAGAAGTAGGTCTAGAAACATATTTTCTTTTTCTAATTTTTCATCTTCACCAAATGATTTACATAATTTACTTTTTCTGAAATTGTATCAACTTCTTGTAAAACCATCTAATTCTTTTGATTTATCACTTTCATTTAAAAATGATACTAATTTGATAGTAGTAGCCTATTTGATTGAAATAACCTTTTTAATTGTTCAACTATAGTTTGCATCTAATAATGCCATTTTATCTCCTAAAAATTTAATATATTTTTTTAAAAAGCCTGTTAATAAAGTACCAACAGGCTATTTTATATAAGCACAGAAATCTTAAACTTAATTAGATTTTACCTACTAAATCTAATCCTGGTTTTAATGTTTCTCCTTCTTGCCATTTTGCAGGACAACCATCCTGGATTTTCTATAAACAAATTTAGCAGCTTTTTGCTTTTCTAATAAATCTGCAGCGTCTCTTCCAACACCTTCTGAGTTAACTTCATACGCAACAACAACACCGTTAGGGTCGATAACGAATGATCCTCTTAAAGCTACACTCGTGTTCTTTCTCATCTCAAAAACATCAAAAATTTCTTGATAATTTTTGATTAGGGTCTCCAAGCACTAGGATAAGTAACTTTACCTATTGCTTTCTGAGTTATCATGCCAAGCTTTATGTACAAAGTGAGAATCTGTACTAGCTGAGTAAACATTAAATCCTAAATTTTTAAATTCTCCGTGATGATTTTTCTAAATCTTCCAATTCAGTAGGGCATACGAAAGTGAAGTCTCCTGGATAGAATACTACAACATTCCATTTTTCCCTAAAAATCTTTTTCAAAATTACTTTCTTTTAAATTCTTCACTGTGATAAGCTGCACTGTGAAGTCTTCTAATCCAATTAATGACATTTTGTCCTCCTATAATATTTTATTTTTACTTTTGAAATCATTACAATTTACTAACAAATACATTATATTAAAAAGCTTTCTTGTCAACTAAAAATAATATAGAAATTAAAAATCTCACTTGAGCATGCAAACATACTACAAAATGAGATTTTATAATTAATTATTTGTGTACGAATCACGATCTTTAGCTGGTTTAAACAATAAGTTTTCATTGTTACGAACTTCATCTAAAGCATATTCTTTATACTTTCTCCATTTTCAAAAACAAGATTTAAAACAGAGTCTTTGTGATAAGTATTTTCTGGTAAATTAGAGATACTCACAGTCTCATATTGTCCATCTTTTGTTTTTGATTAAATCAAGTCTCACCTTTTTACTAACTTTTCCCTCTATCAGTGATAGGATTTTTGTAAACATCAATAATTTCATCTTTTATTTTAACGCAACTACATTTTCATTGCAAATTTATGAGTATCACGATTTATACTTGAAGATGAATTACCTTGAAGTAGTGAACCACCACAACCAAGAACAACATTTTCTGCAGAATAACCATTTTCTTTTAGTGATTTATATATCTCACGCTACATCTTCGTTAATTCCATCTCCCTGTAATATACGGACTTTATTTATAACTTTATATCCTTTAGAGTTTTTAGTAGCACTTTCGAAGTCTAAACTTTCTAATGCAAAAAAAATATTTGTAATTGCATCTCCACTATCAGGTCTAATCGTTACAGTTCCTTCACGATTTAGTATTTTGTCTTTAAGTTCGTGTCCAATTATATTTTCAACAGCATCAAAGAAATTATAACTATCTAATACGATAGAAAAACTATCCCAGTAGGGAATTTTTCTAGCATATTTTCATGTTTCTTTTTCAAATTTTTTTAGTCCAAGAAGTCATAGTGCGTGTTCTGAAGAGGAACACAAATCCAGCAATATACAATTATAATATTTACGTCCAAATATTAAAGAATTCAATGTGTCAGTTCCAGCAAAATTAAGTTAAATGAGCAAGTCCTCCAATTCCCAGCACTTTCTTCGCTTGAAACACCTCTGTATCCAAAAATCATGAAACTTAAATAAAAGTTCATCTTTAGGATTATCACAAGTTTCTTCTAAAAGTAATTTATAATAAGTTTAACTTTATATGAGAAAGTTGCAACTGTAGTAGGATACTATATTTTTAATAATAATGTTTCAACCCAACCAACAATCCACGGAACTTTAGGATCGGTAGATTCAACTGTAACTCAAACATTATGATTTTTAACGACAGCCCCTTCAGGAACAGCTCTAATACGAATTGGTATTTTACCATCTAATTCATTTACAATATAATTCCATCTCTCTTCATAAAAATGGAAGTCCATGAAGATTACAAATTTCTTTTGCTCATCTATCATTTCTTGTGTTACTTTTTTTAGATAGATATTCCTTCAAATAGTATTGAAGTCCAAAAATTTAGTATACCCGTAAAGCCCCTCACGACTTTCAATGTAATCATGCATATAAGTGATACCATCCGGATATTGCCAAGGATGTGTCATTTTATATGAATCTGTTGATAATATCAGGGTTTTTCATAAAAACTCCTTTCAAATTATTTAAAAATTATAATAAATTATTTAATTTCTCAAATTCAATATATATACTTTTTCAATTTTTGTTTTTTGGAATAATAGTAGTATTGTATTCTTGCAATTTAGATATAATAGAAGAATTGTTTTCTTTAATATTTTCTTCCGTTGTATAATATTTGTCATAATAATATGTTTTGTTAAAATATGAATAATATGGTTTTATAGTTCCAGTAGAATTATCTGTGATTACAATAGGTTTTTCTAAGACTAAAATCTGTTTTTATTTAAAAATGATTTTAGCTTTTATTTAATGCAATATTGTATGAATTTTGATAAAGTTCATCTTCTAATTGCAATTTATTTTTATATCATACTCAATATAATTATCAGTATCAATATTTAAAAATATGTGCTAAATCGATAATTTTTCCTAAATTTTTGAAAAATCGTGGGTATTCAATTCTAGTTGATGTACTACATTATAGTTTTTCAATTTTTTATTTTCAGTTTTTCTAAATTAATAGTTTGATTATTAAATCCAACTAAATTGAGAATAGATGAATCAATATTATTTTCAAATAATTTTTGTTTTAATAACCTCAAAATTATTTAAAGCTTTTTTGATATGCTTCTTTTTGTGTAGATGCTTTTATCGCTTATAACAAAACTATAATTATTATTTTTTATTTTTTCTCATAGAATAAATATCGCTTTTTGATAATATAGAAATTAATTTTTCTAATAAATTTATATCAATACTATTTACATCAATTTTTAAAACTTGTTTCAAATTCTTTTTGCCCTTATATTTAAAATGATATTTTTATAATTATAATACTTATTATGTATTAAAAATCAATAGAATTTATACTATCATAATTTATATTTAATTTTTTAAAAAGAGTTTTATATTTTTCAAGAGTAGCATTATTTAATTTTGTTGCTGTTTCTAAATTTTCATCATTTGTATTTATTGTTAATCGAATTTTTAGCAGTATCAGGAATAATTTCTTTTCTTGCAGTTCCACTAACTTGAATTCTCTGTAATATCATTACCAAAAATTGTTAAAGTGAATATAAAAAGTTAAAATTAAAATTAATTTTTCATTATTTTACCTCGCTTTTCTTTTTATTTCATATATAATAGATATATTTTGTGAAAGTGTGATAGGTTTTTGGAGTATAATTAATTTTATTATTTTTAGCCGATATCTCCCTGTTGCAGAGGCTGTAGAAGCAACAGCGTAGTTTGCAGTAAGTGGAACGGCTCTAAATGTCCAATTCTCATTAATTGAATTGTTTGTTTTGTTTTGAAAACTTAAATCTTCACTACAATAATTGGTGTACCCTAATATCATTTTACTTGATTTTTAAAATACTAGTCGCTTTATTTTTGCTTGTTTAAATGCATCATTGTACATCTCTGATTCGATTTCATCACGATTTGAAATATTAAAATTAATATTCCAGTAATATTAATATCATTTTCAGAGTGCTCAAATCAATAATATTATTTAATTGTTTAATATTATTTGTTGTAATTTTAAATTCATTTGTTACAGTAAAAATAATGATTATTGTTTTGTTTTCATATATTTTTCAATTAAATATTCGCCTAAAATAATATCATCAATATTATTTTGCAATTAATTTATTTTTTAATGATGTAAATTTAGAAAATATACTATTCAAAAGTTTTTATCTATTGTTTTTTCCCGATTCGGTTATAGTGAAAATATAAGCATCATCATCATAATCTTTTATAATACTTTGTAATAATTCATCATTGTTAGAACCTAAAATTTCTATAATTTTATTGAAAATCATTATTTTTAATTAAGAAAGTTATATTTATATTATATCCCTATATATTTTTAGATGAATTTTTCTTTGAGGTTGAATACCTTTTGATCAGAATAAATTATCATCATTGTCATATTCAGAAGATTTAAAACTATCGATATGTATAGTTTCAAAAGTCATTAAAATAAATATTTTGTTTGATAAAAGTTTTTAAAGTTTTCTATTTTATTATTTACATCTTTTGTAGCTGTATCAAGAGTTCTAGATTTTGACTACAGCAAAGTAGTGCAACATTTGGTGTAATCGCCTTTCAACATTTCAGTAACGCTTATTTTTCTAATAGATTTTCATTTGCAAGAGTTGTAATACTACTACAAAAACTAGTAATGCAAATATTTTTCATTTTTCCTCCTAAAAGTATACAATTAACTATAAATTATTTTTGTTTTTAAACTTAGAGTGATTTATTAAAATTAAAAATAACTACAATATATTATATAATAAATTAATAGGAAGTTCAAATTTTTATATTAAAAATTGTATTTACAAAAATAGTTATTATGGTATATTACTTATACAAAATAAAATTTGAATATAGTAGAGGTAGAAGATGATGAGTATAAAAATGTATCGTTGACATGCAAAATAAATGGTAAAATTCTTGATAATCTCAATTTGAGATAAATGAAGGAGAATTTTTGTTTTAATCAGGCCAAGCGGAAGTGGAAAAACAACAACTTTCAAAAACTTATAAATAGACTTATAGAACAAACAGATGGAGACATATATTTTAATGGAAAAAGATTGAAAGATATATAATTTAAGGAATTGAGACTTGAAATTGGATATGTATGCAAGAAATAGCTTTATTTCAAATATGACAGTGGCAGAAAATATAGCTTTAATTCCTGAAATGAAAAAATGAAAAAGAAGAAATTAAAAACGAAAACAGAAGAATTGTTGAAAAAGTGGGACTTGATCCTTCCAATATATGAATAGATTTCCATTTGATTTATCTGGGGAGAAAAACAAAGAATTGGTATATTAGAGCGATAATTGCGAATCCAAGAATACTTTTTAATGGATGAACCGTTTTCGGCATTAGATCCAATTAGTAAAAACTCAACTTCAAGATTTGATATACATGATGAATTTAAAAATAACGATAATATTTGTAACGCACGATATGTCCGAGATTAAAAATTAGCAGACAGAGTTTGTATCATGGAAAAAGGTAAAGTTGTACAAATTGATAAACCGGATGAAATATTAAATAAACCTGCAAATGAATTTGTTAAAAATTTATAAATATAAAGGGATAATTAATGAAAATATTTTTGACTTTTATTGATAAGCGAACTTTTTAAAAGCTGTAATAGAACATTTTCAAATATCGTTATTATCTAATAATTGCGATATTAATAGCTTTAATCAGGAATTGTAGCATTTAAGACAAAAATAAGTGAATGGGTATTGCAAATAACTGGTGTTTTTCAAACGATTCCATCACTTGCATACTGGATTATTTATACCTTTTATGGGAATTGGGACATTGCCTCAGTAGTAGCACCCTACAATTTTATGGTATATTTCCTATATTACAGGGTGTAATAACAGGGCTTAATTCTATAGATCCTTCACTTGAAGAAAGAGGAAGCATTTGGAATGACTAAAATTTGAAAATTAAAATTCAAGTTGGCACTTGCAGTGCCGTATTATAATGGCAGGAGTACGAACATCAAGTATTATGATAATAGGAACCGCAACACTTGCTGCACTTGTTGAGCAGGAGGGCTTGGAAGTTTTATTCTTTTAGAATTGATAGAAAAATTCGTCATTAATTTTATAGGAGCGTTTTTCATCTGCATTACTTTGCTATATTATTTGGATATTTTTATAAAAACTTGAAAAATAAAACGGCCCTAAAGTAATATTTTCTATTTTTATAAGTATAATAGTATTACTTGGATTTAGTTTTGTGCCAAATAACATGATGGTAGAGAAAAATTGTAATAGCTGGAAATTGGGTGCAGAACCGGAAATATTAATAAATATGTATAAAATTTTGATAGAGAAAAATACAGATATAAAAAGTTGAAGTAAAAACCGAATTTTTGGGAAGACAAGTTTTTATATGAAGCATTAAAAATGGGAGTATTGATATTTACCCAGAATTTACAGGAACTGTAATTACAACTTTATTGGAAAGAAATTCCAAAAACATCAAATGATGAGTCGTGAAGTTTATGAAATTGCGAAAGAAAAATATATAATCAGGATAAACTTGTGTATTTAGAACCAACAATGTTTCAAGATACATATGCAATAGCAGTAAAAAGATTTTGCTAAAAATATAATTTAGAAAAATTTCTGATTTACATAAAAGTGAGAATAATTTGTTAGCAGGTTTTTCATTAGAATTTTAATGATAGGGAAGATGGAAATAAAGGTCTTAAAAACTTTTACGGATTAAATTTAAAAAGTGAGAACAATGGAGCCAACACTTCGTTATAATGCAATATAATGAAGTAAATGTTATAGATGTTTATTCAACGGACAGTAAAATAATAACAAATGATTTATATTATTGAAAGATGATAAAGGATTATTCCCTCCATATCAAGCAGCACCTCTTTTTAAGAGAGAAACTTTAAAAATATCCTGAAATGAAAAATATTTTTGAATAAAATTAGAAAAATATGATAATAAAGCAGATGAAATGATAAATTAAATTATGAAGTAGAAGTAAAATGGTAAGAAAGCTTATGATGGTGGCATTAGAATTTCTAAAAATAAAAATATAATTCAAAAATAAAAAGGAGTTTCTGTACATTTCGATGTGTTTGAGATAGAAAATTCTAAAATTAAAGAAGTTTGGAAATGTAACAGAAATAATGTCTAAAAAGAAAAATAGCAAATTTAGGGAAGTTTTGATAATATCATTGATAAATTTAGTATTTTGTTATAATGATTATATAAAGAAAAATAGGAGGATATAATTATGAATATAGTAGTTTTTGATGCAAACCATATGACATAGAATTTTTGAAAAAAATGGAACAAAATATACGGAGCTAAAATAACTTACTATAGTGAAAAATTAAGTTTAAAAACAGCAGCACTTTTTTAACAAAATATCAAGATGTTGTTTGTACTTTCGCAAATGATGACTTAAATGAAAAAGTTATAGAAATTTTATCAAAAATGGCGTTAGAGCAATAGCAATAAGAGCGGCAGGATATAATAATGTTGATATTAGAGCATCATCATAATAGAGTAACAGTGTTTAGAGTTCCGGCATATTCTCCATATGCAGTAGGCAGAACATGCATTAGCTGTATTAATGACAGTAAATAGAAAAATTCATAAAGCATATGCAAGAACAAGAGAAGGTAACTTTAGTTTAGTTGGATTGAGCAGGAATGGATTTAAATGGGAAAACAGCAGGAATTATCGGAACGGGTAAAATTGCTAGAATTTTCATAAAAGATATTAAACGGATTAGGTATGAATGTAATTGCATACGATAAACTCCAAATGAACAAGCTGCAGCTGAAGAAAACTTTAAGTATGTAACATTAGATGAATTATACGCAAACTCAGATGTATTTCATTATATTGTCTATTATTCCCAGAAACTAGACATACAATTTGTGCAGATTCAATTGAAAAATGAAAGATGGGTTATAATTATAAATAGTGCAAGAGGAGTGATTAATAAATACTGAGGCATTAATTGATGGATTAAAAATTCATAGGTGGAGCAGGACTTGATGTTTATGAAATGAAAGAGAATATTTCTTTTGAAGATGAATCAGAAATGTACTAGAAGATGATATTTTTAGTGAGATTACTATCATTTATCAATGTTGTAGGTTCACATCTGCTTTTCTTAACAACAGAGGCGTTGAATATACAGAAACCATAGTAATATTCTATCGTTTGCAAAAAGAAGAATTAGTAAAATGAAGTTTGGTATAGATATTGATTCTAAGAAAATAGTGAAGGATTAAAACCTATAGTCTGTATAGAACAAAAAGGTTATGTCGTTAGTGATATAATCTTTTAGTTATATATTAAAAATTAAAAAGAAAAGGATAAAAATGGATTTATTTGAGATAAAGTGAAATGAGCAAATGCTAGAAATTGAAGATATTAGGAGGCATCTTGACTTAGAAAAAGTTGAAAAATGATATTAAAAAGTTAGAAGAACAAACATTTGAGGTAGATTTTTGGAATAGGAAAAGATAGTCAAGACATTTTAAAAAGAAATTACTAACTTGATAAAGGATGAATATATATATTTAAATCAATGTACGAAGAAATACAAATGATATTAGAATTTATTGAAATGGGAGATAACATTTGAAAGATTAGAAGAAAAATAAAATATATTAGAAAACGAAATTGATAATTTTAAAATAAAACTTTATTAGATGAGAAAATACATGATTCAAAATAATGCGATTTTGACTATAAATTTGGAGCTGAGGAACAGAAGGTGTGATTGGGCTGAAATGCTTTTATAGATTGTATGATAGATGGGCAACAAAAAGATTTTTAAAGTTGAAATACTTGATAGTTTAGTTGAGAAGAAGAGGATTAAAAAGCATTACACTGAATATAAGAGGGAATTTTGCTTATGGTTATTTAAAAAGGAGAAAAGGTGTACACAGACTTGTTAGAATATCGCCTTTTTGACTCAAATGCAAGAAGACATACTTCATTTGCTGCAATAAATGTTATGCCTGAAATTGAAGATGATATTGAACAAATATAAAAACTGAAGATTTGAAAATAGATACTATAGAGCCAGTGGAGCAGGTGGAACACGTAAATACTACAGATTCAGCTGTTAGAATAACTCATTTACCAACAAATACTGTAGTTACTTGTCAAAAATGAAAGATCACAATTAAAAATAGAGAAACAGCGATGAAAAATATTGGAAATCAAAATTATTTGAGATTGAGATGGAGAAAAAGAGATGGCAAATCTGAAGGTGTAGATAGTAAGATTGAGTGGGAAGTCAAATAAGATCATATGTTTTTTCAACCGTACAAAATGGTAGAAAGATCATAGAACTAAAGCAGAAGAAGGAAATGTTGAAAAAGTGATGGATGGAGATATTGATTTATTTATAAATGAGTATTTAAATGGGTATCTACTGTTGAAAAAGACCCCAAATATTAAACTGTTTTAATGTAAAAATATTTGGTATAGGGGAAAAATGATAAATTTTTAGTATTCACTAAAAGTTGAATATATATTGACAAAAAGAATATAAGATTTATAATGTATCAGTTAAAAATATTGTTATAAAATGGATGATGATAAAATAAATATAATTAGATACGAGAGGAGAAACACGTGGATATTAGAGTAAGAATTGCACCTTCACCAACTGGGGATCCTCATGTTGGGACAGCATATATAGGTTTATTTAATTATGCCTTTGCAAAAACATAACGGTGGAGATTTTTGTTAAGAATTGAAGATACTGATAGAACAAGATTTTCTGGAGATTCAGAGCAACAAATTTTTGATGCAATGAAATGGTTAGGATTAAATTATGATGAAGGGATCCAGATGTTGGAGGAGATAAAGGTCCGTATAGACAATCTGAAAGATTTGATTTATATAAAGAATATACTGAAAAATTAGTAGAAAAAGGAGAAAGCGTATTATTGTTTTGTACTTCGAAAGATTACAAAAACTAAGAGAAAGACAAGTTGCAATGAAACAAGCACCAGGTTATGATGGTCATTGTAGAAAATTAACAGAGGAAGAAATAAAAGCAAAACTTGATGCAGGAGAACTCTTACACAATAAGACTTAAAATGCTCTATGAAGGGGAAACAATGAGTTAATGATCAATTAAGAGGAGAAATTAGATTTGAAAATAGTAAGATTGATGATCAGTATTATTAAAATTCGACGGATTCCCAACTTATCACTTGGCAAATATTGTGATGATCACTTAATGGAATAACTCATGTCATAAGAGCAGAAGAATGGATTGTTTTCTACACCAAAAACATGTTCAATTATATAAAGCGTTTTGGTTGGGAAGAGCCAAAATGGTATCATATGCCATTATTAGAAATGCAGATAAAACTAAAATTTCTAAAAAGAAAAATCCTGTTTCATTAAACTATTATAAAGAGGAAGGATACTGGAAAGAAGGAGTGTTGAATTTCTTAGCGTTAATGGGATGGAGCTTTGGTGAGATAGAAATCTTTACTTTAGAAGAAATGGTAGAAAATTTTCTCATTTGATAGAATCTCACCTGGAGTACCAGTGTTTGATTTAGTTAAATTAGGATGGGTAAACAATCATCATCATGAGATTAAAAAGACTTAGATGAGTTAACTAAATTAGCAATTCCTTTACTTTGTACAAGCTGGATTCTATAAAGATGAAAATTTATCAGAAAAAGAATATAATAAATTAAAAAGAATTGTTGAAATTACTAGAGAAGGATCGACAAACATTAAAAAGAATTGACGGTTAATGGTGCAATTTATTTTGAAGATGACTTTGAATTACCAGTTGTAACTCGAAGAAATGAATCAAAAAGAAAGAAAATCTGTTGAAAAATTAAGAAGTCTCATTAGAAGAGAAATTGGTAAAATTTCAATAAATAAATTTGTAGAAAAATATCAGCATTAAATGAAGATATTACTGAAGATGAAACAAAAACAAGTTTTCACATGAACTAAGAAGAGTTAGGCGAAGGCCCAGCAGCAGTGTTAATGCCATTAAGAGCAGTTGTTACAGGAAAAGCTAGAGGACAGATTTGCATACGGTTATAGCTGTAATAGGTAAAGCTAGAACGCTACAAGAGTTGAAAATACTTTATTATAAAATGAATATTGATTTAAAAGAAGAAATGAAATATTTTCTTTTATATTTAAAAACGATTTATAAATTATAAAATAAAGTTTCACACTTTAAGTTGTAATTATATCAATGATTAGAAAAAGTGCGAAAAAGGTTGAAAAAGGTGTAAATATAGTAAAATTATGTAATAGGAGGAGTGATGATAATTACTGATTTTTATTAATGCAAATGTTATAGATGAAATAAAAGAGATAAAAATTCTAATGGGAATGAAGTGCTTTTTAGGAATACCAGATAAAAATCAAATAGTTGTTGATGTTGAAGTACTAGCAAGAGGAAACACAAATTCGGTAGCAGCATTAATAAATAGAATGAGAAAAATGAAGTTATAATACATAATCATCCATCAGGAATGTTACTTCCTTCAGATGCAGATATTACAATTTCAAGTATGTATGGAAGTAGTGGTGGAGCTCATATAATAAATAATGAAGTCGATGATATTTATGTTGTTGTACCATTAGAAGATAAAATTAATATAGATGAATTTTGGAGAAAATGGAATAATTCATAAAAATAAGTAAATTTGAACCTCGTAATGAACAATATGAAATGTCAAAATATATAGAAAAAGTTTGAATGAAAATATAATAGTTGGAAAGCGGAACTGAACGGGGAAAAGACAATTGTTTATTTACTACTATATTACTATATGCTTTAAAAATAATCTTAAAGCAATACTTCAACAAATACTATAAATTTACAGGAGCAATTAATAAGAAAAGATATACCGTTAATAAAATTATAGAAAAAGACTTTAAATATGAAATTGTAAAAGGAAAAGGAAATTATTTTGTGAAAAAGGAAACTCTATAATTTAAGTACGGTAGAAAACTGAAAAGATACAGAAGAGGAAAGAATAGACAAATAAAAACTTCTGCAGATTGGGATAAAATTACTAAAGTTGGGATAGAAATGAATTAAAATACGAAGTTTCGTATAAAATCTGGGAAAAAGTAACAGAAAGTGATTTATGTAATGGAGCTAAAATGTCCATATTATAATGATTGTTATTTTTAAAGCAAGAAAAGATATAAATAAAGAGATTTGTTAATTGTAAATCACATGTGCAGATTTTGAGGCTATACAAGAAGCTGGATTTCATACAAACTATTCAATTTTACCAAATTATGATATAGTTGTATTTGATGAAGACATAATATTGAAGATACAGCGAGAAATTATTTTACTCATGAAATTTCTAAATTTAATTTTTGGTAGAATTGTAGGAAATATTTATAATAATAGAACTAAAATAGATAATAGTAATAGTTCGTATAAAAAGTTAGAGATTATTAAATGAAAAGATTACCACAAGAAGAATATATTAAAACAGATGAATTTTAAAGAAGAAATGATTATAATTTAAAATACACTTTTTATGAAAAAGGTGTAGAAATATTAGATAAAATAATAGCACTTTATTTGAATGATTTTAGAAGTGAGAAATAAAATTAAGAATTGATGTTTTAAAATAAAAATACAAACAATGGAATGAATTAGAGAATGTGAAAAATAATTTTAAAGATTTATATGCAAAATTAATATTGAGAGAATTTATTATATAGAAAATTTGATTTAGAAGATAGATAATGGAACAATTTTGATTTTGAAAAATATTTTGATAGATTGAAAGAATGTTATGAAAAATTTTATATTTATACTAAATAGTAAATGAAGAGGATATGTTTTATTGGTTTCAAATTGATAAAATAGAACAAATATAAAAATTATACGCGACACCATTTGATGTTTCAAATCAGTTGAATGAAAATTTATTTGATAAATTAGATAAAATTATATTTTACATCAGTTACATTAGCTGTAGATGAAAAAATTTTTAAGTATTTTAAAGAAAGTTTAGGGCTTTGATAAAATAAAGAGAAAATAATAGAAAAATTATAAACTCGCTGTTTGATTATGAAAAACAAATGCAAGTATATATACCAGAAGATACATTAGATTAAAACATATATTTTTAGATGATGTAGAATACTTTGGAAAAACGATTAAAGCAACACAAGGTAATTGCTATTATTTACATCGTATAGTTCAAGGAGTATTGTTATAAATTAATTCAACATTTTGACATATTTAAATATACTTTATAAAACAAGGAGATTATCCAAGACATGAAAATGATAGAAATACGTAATAGTGAAAATCCAGCATTATTTGGAAACAGATAGTTTTTGGGAAGGTGTTGATGTTCATGAGATAAATTGAAATCAGTTATAATAATAAAACTTCCATTAAAGTTCTAAATGACCCAGTAGATGAAAGAATAATTGAAAATATAAAATTAAATGGTAAAATCCATTTAATGATTATCATACCCAAGTTGTTATTAAGTTTAAGCAAGGAATTGAAGACTTATAAGAAGTAAAGATGATGACAGGAATAATAACAATATTAGATAATAGAATCTACAGCTATGGTAAAAATTTTGAAAACATTACCAAAAATCAAATTATAACAAAATGAAATTATTAAAATGCTAAAAATAAATAGATGGAGGCTAAAATGAAGTGCATAATTTGTTTGAAGCGAGAAATAGTATTTGAAATTAATAAGAAAATAAATTGAAGAGTCAAATATTTTTGTATAGATTTATATTAGCTATCAATATTTTTATATTTGGATTAGTTATGAAATTTCTAATTTAAGTCAAAAATATGAAATTAGTCTGAAAGCACCAAAAGATATAATCAGTCTATAAAAATGTAAGATATTATGTGGATTTATTAGATAAAAATTTAGAAAAAGTTAGGGAAAAATACACACAGAATATGTTAGAAATGAAAAATAGAAATAGAGACGATAAAATTACGAATCATTTGAGAATGATGGGAAAAATAGATTTAAATAATAATCAGAATATAGAAAATAAAAGATAGAAAAGTACTTTAACAGTTGATGAATTAAAGAAATAATAAGTAAAAAGATGATAAGTTATATTTTGGAGTATAATTGAAACAAGTGAGAGAAATATATAAAATAGCATTGTAAATAAAAACACTGATTTCATTGTAGAACAAAAACATTTAATAATGACAGAAATAAATCAAAAAATTTACTTTCAGATTTTATAAAGCCTAATTTATTTTTAGATGAAATGAGAACACAAAGAAAAATTGAAAGATAATATAAAAATCTTGGAGAAATAGAGAAGTGAAAATATATAAGGGAGATATAATTGTTAAGAAAGGACAAATTATAGATCTGGATGCGTACGAAAAATGGGGAAATTAAATTTGAGTTAGAGGTGAGATAGTTAGAAAAGGGATTGTATGATTTTAACTTTTGGACTTTCAATGAATGTATTTTATTATTTAACAAAAATATTCTATAAAAGTAGTAGAATCACAATCTTTTATCCATCAATCAATGACAATAATAATAATAAATTTAATTCATGCATTGTTTTTAAAAGGAGACATTATTATACCCATTACCTTTGTGACAATACCGATAATTTTAACTATTTTGGGAGATAAATTATTTGCTTTATCATTTACAATAATGAATATGTTGATTCTAACAAGAGATGGTAATTGTCTTAGTAGTGCTGTTGCTTTAGTTGCCAGTTTATAAAGCGGATAAAATTACAAATGAAGCTGAAATAGTTAAATTAGATGTTTTGTAACAGCCAACAATTTTATCACTTAGTTATGGATTAGCAAATCAGCTAGAAATGCATTGCTTATAGTAATGATTGTCTTTTCAGTAATGTCAGGAATATTCACAGGAATGACTCACTCTGCTGATGCCATATTATGAAAAATACCTTTTGATATATTAACTGACATAAAATTAGCAGAATTGAGTGATTTTCGCATCCAATATTAAAACAGTTATTGATGACCGCACCTGGGACATTTCATCATAGTATAATGGTAGGAGCGTTACAGAAAGTGGAGCTGAAGTTTATTGAGTAAATGCAACATTTACAAGGGTTGCTCATATTATCATGATATAGGTAAAATGAAAAGACCTGAATTTTGTCGAAAATCAAAAAGGTGAGAGAATCCACTATGATAAGATAAAATCTTCATTGAGTGCTTTGATAATAACTTCGCATACTAAAGATGGTTATATTATGAAAACAACATAAATTACCTAAAGAATTATTAAATATAATATTGGAACATCATGGAACAACATTAGTTGATATTTTTATAGTAAAGCATTAGAAAATGGAGAGCAAGTGTCAGAACAAGACTTTAGACATAGTACTAAAACCTAAAACAAAAAGAATTCTGGAATAATTTTGATGGCAGACACAGTTGAGGCAGGGTTAGATCTTCGACAATAAAAGAGAGAAAGTATTGAAAATTTAATTAGATATTTAATAAAAACAAAAATAGAAGATGGACAATTAGATAATCCTGATTTGAGTTTAGGAGAAATTGATCAAGCGTTTTTAAAATACATACAGGTAGTATATCATGAAAGAACAAAATATCCCAAATTAGATGAAAGTGCGATAAGAGGAGAACACAATTAGACAAAATTATTATAAAAATATGAGAATGCGATGTAACTTATGAGGTAGAAAATTAGAAGAATTTTTGATGAAGAAAAATAAATAAAATTTACAGATTATATTGTAAAAAGATGAATATGGAAGAGAATATGATAAAAATGAATATTATTTATCATTAACTGTTACAACAAATGATGGAATTCAAGTAATAAATAACACTTATCGGGAAAAATATGCTGACAGATGTAATTTCTGTTCGCATATAATGAAACAAGAAAATTTTCAATCGTAAATGTATTAGGATATTATAATTTCTATTGATAAAAGAACAGGCAGAAGATTATGTAGCAGTGTTGAACGAGAATTTTATTATGTACTTTGTCAGGCGGATGTTACATTTATTAGGGTAGCAGATATATAGAAGAAGAAGAAAAAGCAATGAGAAAAAGAGAAGAAGAAATATTAAATGTATTTAAATATACAAGAGATTAAAAGGATAGAGCAATAGAGTAAGTCAATTAAATGATGAAACAAAGAAGAGCAGCAGATAGAATACCCTGTATTAATTTTAGTAAGAGCAGGAAGTGAAAACAAGAACAATTACATATAGGATGGCACATATGATAAAGAGTTAGGAATATCTCCTTTAAATATATTGGCATTAACTTTTACGAATAAAGCGGCAAAAAGAAATGAAAGAAAGAGCTGAACAATTAGTAGGTGATGAAGTTATAGTTTAGTTGATCACATTTCATTCATTTTCAGTAAGATTATTGAAGACGTATTCAGAAAGAATAGGATATAAAGCAGAAATTTTAATATTTATGATGTAGATGATCAAAATCAATATTAAATCAAAAATAAAAAGAATTTAATATAACAAAATGATGATTTAACTCCAGCAAAATTAGCAAATAGAATATAAAATTAAAAAGAAGAAGGAATTACAGTAGAAGGTCTTGAGAAAGAAATTGATATAAGAATACCAGCAACAGATTATTTAGAGATATTTATCAAAATATTCGGAAGTGTTGAAAGCAAACAATGCAATGGATTGATTTATTGTTAAATGCAGTGTTGGAAGATCCGTATGTTTTAGAAAGAGTACAGGAGAGATATAGATATATAATGGCTGATGAATATCAAGATACAAATGATATCTAATATCAAATAGTTTCAATGATTGCATCTACATAAAAATATTTGTGTTGTAGATGAAGATCAAAGACGTATGTTTAGAGGAGCAAACATAAATAATATTTTTAAATTTGGAAAGAGATTATAAAGATGCTTTTGTTGCAAAACTTGAAAGAAATTAGATCAACAAAAATGATACTTGATGAAGCACGAAATTATTAAAAATAATAAAAGTTCAAAAGGAAAAAATTATGGACTGATGGAGAAAATGGAGAAAAATTAAAATATATAATGTATTAAATGCGATAGATGGAAGAGAGTTTATAGTTCAAGAAATAAAGGTAAAATAATATAGGTGTCTCATATAAAGATATATAATCTTATATAGAACAAAATGCTCAATCAGAATATTGGAAGAAAAATTATTGACATAATATTCCATATAAAATTTATGGTGAAATGCAGTTTTTCCAAAGAAAAGAAATTAAACATTTTAGCTCACATGAATTTGACATTAAATAACAAAAATGATAATCATAATTTTTAAGAACAATAAATGTTCCGAAAGATCAATAGGAGAGAAGACTTAGAGAGAATTTCTGAAGTAGCAAATGAAAAAAGGATTACCAATTAATAGATACTTTATTTTATATTGATGAAATTGACGGAATTAGAGCGGGGAAACAAAATTAGTTTTAAAAGATTTTTATATTATGATGATGGAAATTTATGAAGAACTAGATATGATGACGGTAAAAGAAGTCAGATGCAATAATGTTCAGAAAACAAAATATAGATTTTATAGAAGGTTAAAGAAGATAGAATTAAAACATAGAAGAGTTATAAATTGATAACAGAGGTTGAAAAAGCAAAACTGCGATATCACTTCTCAGTGAATATTTAGATATGGTATCGCTTGCTGGCAACTGACAGCATGAAAAGACAAATTTTGTAAAATTAATGACACCATAGTTCAAAAGCGACCTGAGCCTGGATTACGTTTTATCTGCCGGAATGGAAGAGGACCTTCCATCATTGAAGTATTATGATGTAAGAATAAAACAAAATAGAAGAAGAAAGATGACTTTGTTATGTAGCCATAACGAGCTAAAAGAATTGGATGGATAACACACGCATCTGAAAGAATGAAATGGGACAAACGGAAATGCTCTTTGTTAAGCCGTCAAGATTTATATCGAAATGGATCAGCAAGCCCGGAATTTCAATTCTAAACAAATGGAGCAATAAAATGAATCAGCAAAATTTAGTTCAGAATTAACACAAAAGCAAGAATAAGACGTCATCTAAAATGGAAAACTTTAATCTAAGTACAGGAAAAGGTGGAATTATAGAGATACGTCACCAGCAAACTGATGTGAAATAGGAAAGTCGCGATTTAGTTAACTCTATAAAATGGAAAACGTAGAATAAGACATTGGATGAGTGCCTGACTATTGAGTTTATTGCCGGACAGATTAGCATTAGTTTTAGCAGACAAATTCCTAGCAGATTAAAATGCTTTATAAATTACCAAATTTCGGAGAAAGTTTATGAAAAGAAAACACAAATGAAGCAACTTTAGTAGGAACAGGATTACATAAAAGAAGGAAATGGATTAAATTAGCATTGAAACCTCAATTTAGACAATGAACAAGACTATGGGATTTTATTTAAAAGAGTTGATGTAACGAACATAATATAATTAAAGTTAGACTATATCTGATCTTGAGCGCTAAAATATAAGAAACACTGAAGATGCAAGAGCATACACGATTGGACATGTGGATCAAGACACGTTATCAGTTGGTAACAACAGATATTATAGTTGAGATAATTGGAAATGAATTGCTTTACATTAGATGGAAGTCACAATTTATAGAGAAATTAAAAGTAGTTGAAAGTATAGAATGGAAACTGAAGTAGAACCAGTTATATTAACAGAAACTCAGTTGTTTATCATGACGAAAAAGAAGGGAAAGATGCACTGTACGGTCATTACTGTATGATGGATTTAAAATTTATACCGTCGACTTAATCACATTTTTCAAAGTCACAACACATGGCGAACCTAAAGCCGAATTAGAGCAAAGGATGAAAAGAAATAGCGATTTGCAGAACACTATGCGTTTGATTGGTGAAATTGATTTTTGACAACTTTAGCTTCAGGTGGAAGCCCTGAAAACGCTGTTGTTGCTGTTGCAAGAAAATTAATCTCATTAAACTGGAAGGTGACCAAGATTTCAAAAGACGAATTTGGTAAAGACATACAAATTTTAGACATAATCGGCGATTTAGCATGTTTTAGGGTAAGACCAACAAAAGGATGGCTGCACGCACCAGCAGGACATTTTTGCAACATGCTAAAACAACCGCATTAATAGCAGAGAAACACAACAATTAAAAACAAATAAAATTAATGAAAGGGAACACACTTACTAAAACAAATACAGACATCTCTAGGAACATTAAAAAGTTGCAATAGATGTACCTAAATATAATACACATATTAACAGTCTTAGGGAGAGTTAAAACAAATGGAAACAGTTATGGATCTAGAAAAATACACAGAGTATTTTTCGTCACACAGATGCCACGCGTATTCTTATTAGTAGATAGAGTACTGAGAAAATGACAGATCATTAGTAGCAACACATGTTACAATGAATGAAGAATTTTTCAAGGACATTTGTCCAGGAAACCTGTAATGCCTGGAGTGTTACAAATGGAGGCATTAGCTACACAGCTGCAGGATTAATGATGTTAGAACCCGGGAAACACCTGTTTTACGCTCACTGACAAAATGTAAATCTAGGAAACCAATAGTACCTGGAGATCAAATTAGATTAGAAGCAGGAAAAATTAAATAAGTTAGACGAAGATATCATTGTTGCTAAAGGAGATGTAGTTGATGGAGTTGGTAGTTAGTGAAGAGAACCGAAAATTCGGCAGCACCGATATATACTAAACAGCAAGAAATTAATTAAAAGAGGTAAAATGAATGAATAAACATACATCCAACAGCCATAATAGATGAAAATGCTATAATCGAGAAATGTAAAATTACCATTATTCGCCTGGACGGACCTGAAGCAACTATAGGAAATGGAACAGCGAGAATGCACGTTGTAAATTGAGGAGGAAACAATGCTGGAGAGAATAACTATATCTTGCATCAACAGGAAGAACTACAAGATTTAAAATTTAAAATGACTAGGGAGACAGTAATTGGAAAGAATTAATAAAATAAGTAGAATTTGCTACAACCACAGAGGAACGGACGACAAATGGGAAACCAGAATTGGAAATAATTGTCTCAATACGCAGGCGTGCCCATATAGCCCAGGACCGCTACAATAGGAGATCATCAGTGTTTTAGCAAATGCAGCCACATTTGCAGGACATGTTGTTGTAGTTGAAGATTGTTGCAGTAGGAGTGACCACTGCAGCACATCAATTTGCTAGAGCTGAAAGGACATGCGATGACAGGAGGATGTTCGGTTGTAACTCCAAGATGTAGTCCCATATATGTTATCAGGAGGAAATAGCAAGAGCAGTTTATATAAATATAGTTGGACTTCTAAAGAAGAGGATTTTCAGAAGAACAAATTAAAATACTTAGAGATGTATATAAAATTAAAGAAAAATTAAATTAGAAGAAGTTAAAAAATATTGGAAAAATACAAAGGTAACAAGATGTTGAAAATTAGTAAGAATTTATAAGAAATAGTAAAGAAGAATACTAGATAAGGACAAAAATATGATTAATACTGGGAAATGGAAATTGCTAGATATTTTTAAACAATAAACTAGACAGGAACTTCTGTTACTGTTTCTGATAAAAAAGTTGAAATTTAC